>MEHZ011413636.1_pt1 | contig 40056 bp, 39 predicted proteins | sample 897221 | NCBI WGS metagenome assembly MEHZ01 (sample SAMN05514161, study PRJNA337945) | marine metagenome | isolation source: marine surface water | place: Arctic Ocean | collected 2007-12-13 | reverse complement strand
GAGAATCGTGGCTTCGAATCGCTGTGGTTCCCAGAGCACAGCCATATTCCGACAAGCCGAGTGACGCCATGGGGTGGGCGTGACGGTGCACCACCATTGCCCGAAGAGTACTGGCGTACCCATGAGCAATTCGTCGCACTGGGCATGGCTGGTGCGGTGACCAAAAAGATCAAGCTGGCCACCGGAATCACCCTGGTCGCCCAGCGAGATCCGATTTGGCTAGCTAAACAGGTGGCTACCGTCGATGCTCTGACCGGCGGCCGGCTGATCTTTGGTATCGGGTACGGCTGGAACAAGGAAGAGTTAGCGCACCATGGCGTGGGTTATACCGAACGTCGTGCGGTGCTGCGTGAACGAATTTTGGCAATGAAGGAGCTGTGGGCAAACGACGAGGCCGAATTCCACGGCGACCATGTCGACTTCAGCTCAAGTTGGTCGTGGCCAAAGCCTGCGCAGTCGCCACACCCGCCAATCATCCTTGGAGGGTCCGCTGGCCCGAAGACCATGGCAGACATCATCGAATTTTGTGACGGCTTCATGCCGATCACGGGCAAGTATGACTTTGCTCAGCAGATCGTCACACTCAAGCAGATGGCCGAGGACGCTGGCCGCGATCCTGAGTCGTTTGAGTTTGGACAGTTCGCCACGCCCGCAAAAGCCGAAGTGGTCGACACATTGATCGAGGCTGGTATCCATCGGGTCGTCTTCACGCTGCCACCAGCAGATGCCGACACTGTTTTGCCAATTATGGACAAGTACGCCGAGTTCATGGGCCAATACAAATAAAGGTGGTTCGCTCGATCCGGCTGGTTTGAGCGATCCGAGCGTTGGCACGACACACTGTCGTGGTGAGCAACGAGTCGGTCATTATTTCGGCGTTCTACAAATTCGTGAGTCTCGACGATCACACTGATGTCCGCGCCCAGGTACTGGAGCAGTGTGAGGCGCACCGTATGCGGGGCTCAGTTCTGGTTGCACCCGAGGGCATCAACGGCACGATTGCAGGCTCACGGGTGAGTACCGAAGCGCTGTTTGAATGGCTACGTAATGACCAACGTTTTTCGGACCTCGAAGTGAAACAATCATTCTCGGAGTCGATGCCATTCCTTCGCTTGAAGGTGAGGCTGAAGAAGGAGATCGTCACATTCCGCCAACCCGTTGACCCCACGCAGAGCGTCGGCACCTATGTCGCTGCGAAAGACTGGAATGACGTGATCTCGGACCCCGACGTGCTTGTGATCGACACCCGCAACGAGGAGGAAGTAGCACTCGGTACCTTCGCAAATGCCGTAGATCCAGGCACGGTGTCGTTCACCGAGTTTGCCGATTATGTGGCGACACTTGACCCCAAGGAGCACCCGCGAGTCGCTATGTTCTGCACTGGTGGCATCCGCTGTGAAAAGGCATCGTCGTACATGCTTGACCAAGGCTTCGAGGATGTGATGCATCTCAAGGGCGGGATTCTCAAGTATCTCGAAGAAGTGGACCCCAACGATTCGTTATGGGCAGGCGAGTGTTTCGTCTTTGACGAACGGGTCACCGTCGACCACGAACTTGACCAGGGTCATTACACGTTGTGTCGTGGCTGTCGCCGTCCACTATCAGCCGAGGATCGCAGCCACTCTGGATTCGAACTGGGTGTGTCGTGCGGGACCTGTGTGGGCGACTTAACACCTGACCGAGCCGAACGGTTGCGAGAGCGTAATCGGCAGATCCACCTTGCTGAACTCCGTGGCACGCTGCACATGGCACCCAAACGCTGACTGTTATGTCCCAGGCGGTCCGAGATCTTCTCTGGGTCGTCAACTGCCCATCATTTGTGTGTGGTGGTGATGTCGCGGCCCCGGCGACGCTGACCCGGGATGATATTGACGCAGCGTCGTTGCAAGCCTTTTTGGGGGAGCATGGTGAGCTGCACCGGGTTGGGCGGTACTTCGAGCGGCTCGTGCAGTACTGGTTGGTCTATGTGCGACAGGTCGAACTGCTGGCCGCTGGCCTACAGATACGCGATGGCAAGCGGACCATCGGCGAACTCGACTTTGTCTACCGCGACCATGACGGAGCGGTCGTGCACTGTGAGGTCGCTGTCAAGTTCTTCCTGCATTATCCGCACGGCGGCTCGAGCGACTTCCCGGGACCCAACGCCTCAGACAACTTCGAACTCAAGACGAGCAAGTTGTTCAGTAAGCAACTCGAGCTAAGCCGGGTGCACTACCCGTCGGTCGAACGGCGCGAAGCGTTCGTGAAAGGTATGGCTTTTTACCGATCTGAACGGCCCCGTGTCCTGCCCACTCGAATGTCTAAGCAGCATGCTGCTGGTTCCTGGATGCGTTCTGGCGAGCTTGGCGACCTGCTCGATGGCAAACCGTCGGCCGCAGCCATTGTCGAGAAGCCCCATTGGTTGGCTCCGGTGGCAATGGCGGCCGTTGATGATCTCGCCGTGATTGTGGCGCACCTCGAGACCCACTTCAACGAAGCGGGTGCGCACCCGATCATGGTCAGTCTTCGCGATCCACGGACCTTGTCCGAGGTCGACCGGATGTTCGTTGTCTCTTCGACCTGGCCATCGGTGGCCTAGCAGGCTAGAGATGCGGTGTGGACCCTAGGGACGAAGAGCCCTCTTGGTTCGATCGAGCGGTTAAATCTTGGCTGGCGCATGTTCGACCATGCTGTGGACGAGTGTGCGCATGGTGGGAAAGACAACGGCCCGGTCACTGGCCATAGCCGTTGCATTAGTTCAGGGCGCGAGTGCCAGCTGGGTTGCAATGCCTTTTAGCCAGCCGGCGCGAAGCCGAGCTGGCTCGCCATAGCCCCGAGATTACTTGCGACCGACGCCAATATATTGTTCGGGGAGCAAGTCGCGCCGGTCGTCCTTTAGACCATCCTCGAACTGGGATCGGGTCGCCCCAGCAGCTTCGATCTTGCCATCGGCCATTCCATAATCAGTCGTTCGTTGGCGAGTCGTCCGTCCAAGTGGTGCCGCTATCGCCTTGAAGTCGGCCTCGGTCATGGCCTGGCCGTGCATAGCTCCGGCTGCTCGGCTGATGTTCTCATCCATCAATGTGCCACCGAGATCATTAGCGCCAGCCTGCAGAATTTGATGGGCGCCTTCGACACCTATCTTGACCCACGAGACCTGGATGTTGTCGATCCAGCCGTGATAAGCAATGCGGCCGACAGCGTGCATCAGCAGGATCTCCCGGAACGTCATGCCACGTCGTGCTTGGCGCTGTAAATAGATCGGTGAAGCCATGTGCACAAAGGGCAACGGGACGAACTCGGTGAAACCGCCGGTGCGCTTCTGTAGGGCACGAGTGCGCACCATGTGGCGAGCCCAGCTAATGGGTTGTTCAATCGAACCGCACATGATTGTGATGTTGGAGTGCAGGCCAATCGAGTGCGCTGCCTCGTGAACCTCGAGCCATTCGTCGGTGTTCACTTTGTCAGAGCACAAGACCGCACGTACCTCGTCGTCGAGGATCTCGGCTGCCGTACCAGGAAGCGACGCGAGTCCGGCGTCCTTGAGCATCTGCAGGTATTCAACGAGCGGGACTCCGAGGCGGCGAGCACCTTCATGCACCTCGAGTGCGGTGAACCCGTGGACATGTAGATCCGGTACTGCTTCTTTGACGGCCTTGGTGACTTCGATGTAGTAGTCGCCGTCGAAACTTGGGTGAATGCCTCCTTGGAGAGTGACCTCAGTGGCCCCCATCTCTGCGGCCTCGATGCACCGCTCTTGCATTTGTTCGAGCGTGAGCAAGTAAGGATTACCGCGCAGGTTCAGTGAGAGTGGGCCCTTTGAGAAGCCACAGAACCGGCATTTGAACGTGCACACGTTGGTGTAGTTGATGTTGCGGTTGTGCACCCAGGTAAGCACATCGCCGACCGTCTGCTTACGCAGGTCGTCAGCCAACTCGGCTACCGCAGCAACCTCTGGCCCGCGGGCCGAGAACAGCGTAACAATTTGAGCTTCACCGACTTCTTGCCCAGCACGAACGCCAGCGATGACCTCGCCTACGGCACCCCCCGCAGATGTATGGCTTGGAATGAGTACCGGTGGGGGGTTCTCGGCACCTGAGTACCAGACCGTCGATTTATCACCGATCACTACCACGTCGGCACCGTCTTCGACCTTGGCTGCTTCCATTGTGCGCTCGGGGAAGATCGCACCGGGGTCGTCTCGGCCGAGGCCTTCGGCATCAGAGCGGTCCATCACGCTGAAGCGGTTCGCGTCATCGAGCCAGCGATCAGGCTCGAGCGCGAATTCGGGATAGATCGTAAGCCGGGGTGCGAGCACATGACCCTTGGCCTCGGTGAGTTTCGCTAGACGGTCAAGTCCTGGCCATGGGCGTTCAGGGTTCACATGGTCAGCAGTGACCGGCGAGACACCTCCCCAGTCATCGATGCCAGCGTCGAGAAGTACGCCGAAGTCGTCGGACAGGTTTGGCGGAGCCTGCAGATGAACGTCGGTCGGCAAGATAAGGCGAGCCAGAGCGATTGCCTGCAGGTAATCATCGTGGTCACACGGTGGCCACAAATGCATGGATGTCCCATCTTTGGGCAAGAAGTTCTGCACGATGACTTCTTGGACATGACCATGCTTACGGTGTGACACAGCGATTGCCTCAAGCGCATCGACTCGGTCCTGCAGCGACTCGCCTATGCCGACGAGAATGCCGGTCGTGAACGGTATCTGCAGCTTGCCGGCGGACTCGAGGGTGTCGAGTCGGCGCTGGGGCTCTTTATCGGGCGCGCCCCGGTGCGCTTTTAGTTCAGGGTTCAGGGATTCAATCATCATCCCTTGGCTTGGGGATACTTCGCGTAGCCTGGCAAGCTCATCGCCGTAGAGGGCTCCGGCATTGGCATGCGGTAGCAGGCCGGTCTCGTCTCGGACCATTTGGCACATGGCGACGAGATAGTCGACGGTGGTCTCGTAGCCGTTGTCGTGTAGCCATTCTTGGGCGACGGGATAACGCAACTCAGGACGCTCACCGAGCGTGAACAGTGCTTCGTGTGTGCCGACCTTGGCCCCCTGGCGAGCAATCTTCAGGACGTCGCGTGGGCTCAAGAAAGGTGACTCAAGCCGGGCGGGGGGTTGGGCGAACGTGCAGTAGCCGCACTTGTCCTGGCAAAGCATGGTGAGCGGAATGAACACCTTGGGCGAGTAGGTAACCCTGCGGCCAAAGGCTGTATCGCGCACGTGGCGAGCCTGGGATAGGAGTTCGCTAAAGGGCAGCTGAAGCAGTGCAGCGGTGTCGGCGACACCTGGATCGGGAACCTTCGAATCGGTGATAGTCAAGGACACTCCTGTCGGCCGGGGCCGGGACGAGATCGGATATGGCTCGGCTGCACGGTTTCGTCGCAGGACGGGCAGAGAAGAACTTGTTCGAGTGGGGTATTGCAGGTGTCGTGTACGAGCAGCGTCGGCGGTTGTCCGTCGGAGGCCCAACGGTCGCCCCACCCCATGAGCGCGACCAGGGCGGGGGACAGATCCATACCTTTGGCCGTCAGGCGGTACTCGTAGCGCTGGGGGCGCTCTTGGTATTGGACTTTGTGCAAGATGTCATGTTCGACCAATCGGGTTAGCCGATCGGTCAGGAGGTTACGAGCAATCCCCAGATCATCTTGCAGTTGGCTGAAGCGATACACGCCGCGGAAAATGTCCCGCATAATGAGTAGTGTCCAGCGGTCGCCCACCAAATCCAGCGTCGCCTCGATAGAACACGACGCAAAATCAGAGCCGTTGAGCTGCGAGAGTGCGTTGCTCTCAGATGCTGTACTCATAGTGAGTTGCAACTCTAAACTGAGTTGGTTTCTTATTGCAACTTAGCAATGCGGGACTAGCAAAAATACAGTGCGCTGCATGGTTCCCAAACAGATGGCAGTTCTTGTGTCACCTTTGCGCTGTCGACGACGGTCTAGGTTTCGTCCATGGCAGATAGCAACGTTCGACCCGCGTACGACGCGATAGTTATCGGTGCAGGAGTGATGGGAGCGTCGATCACGCTCGAGTTGGCCCGGAGCGGGCGGCGTGTGCTCTGTATCGATGCTGGGCCCGCCGTAGGCTCAGGTTCGACTAGCTCCTCCTCAGCGATCATCCGGTTCAACTATTCGACGTTCGACTCGGTGCTCACGGCATGGGAGGCCGCCCATCGTTGGAAGCACTTTGCGTCGCATCTCGGAATGGTCGACCCAGACGGCATGGTGGAGTTCGTCCCGACAGGCTGCTTGGCGCTCCATACGCCCGGCGACAATCGTGACCAGGTCAGTGCGCTCTTCAGCGATATCGGCATTCCGCATGAGGACCTTTTTGGACAGGAAATCCAAACGAAGTTACCAGCACTGGCAATTGGCGACTTTTGGCCACCCCGACGGGTTGACGATCCGCACTTTGCTGATGAACCATCGCAGGACGTTGGGGGCTCCTACACCCCGGAGGGTGGGTTTATAGACGACCCCATGAGGTCCGCGCAGAACTTCATGTTCGCAGCGCGTGCGCACGGGGCGGACGTGCAACTGCACTCGTTGGTGACGAACATTCGACAGCGAGACGGAGCCGTCGAAGGGGTGGTTCTCGACAGCGGCGAACTGATCGCAGCACCGATCGTCGTAAACGTAGGTGGTCCAGCGGCATCGTCATTGAATCAGTTGGCCGGCGTGACGGCCGAGATGCGAATCAAGAGCCGTCCGCTGCGCCAAGAAGTCCATGTCCTCCAGGCGCCAGAAGGGTTTACACCTGAGTCTGGAGCGCTCGTGGGCGATCCAGGCGTAGGAGTGTATTTTCGGCCAGGCCTCGCCGGCACGGTCTTGATTGGTAGCACCGAACCCGACTGTGACGAACTCCAATGGTTGGACGATCACACCGATTTCCTCAATACGCCAACCCCCGCTCTGTTTGAGGCCCAGGTGCTTCGAACTGCGCGCCGGTTACCAGATTTGCGCATCCCGTTGGCTCCGGTTGGATTGGCTGACCTTTACGACGCAAGTGATGATTGGGCCCCGCTCTATGACAAGACCAGCTTGCGTGGTTTCTTTATGGCTTGCGGAACCAGCGGAAATCAGTTCAAAAATGCGACCATGGTCGGAACGTTCCTGCGGGCTCTGGTCGATGCAGATGAAGCTGGTCATGATCACGATGCTGACCCCGTCCGAGTGACGGGAGATCTCACAGGTCGTGAGATCAACCTGGGTGCTTTCTCTCGGTTGCGCGAGAAGTCCAAGACGACCAACTCTGTGCTCGGCTAACGAAGCGACCTATCCCGTCTGACGAGGAGGTCGGCGGGATCAAGATTCGGTTGTGTCCGTAGTTGGGCCAGGATCGTCCAAAGCCGTCAGGTCGGCAGGAACATCGACCGCGTGCTCGCGGAGTATTTCGAGTGGCACGATCGCTGTCGCAAGTTCGTGCGTGCTCGCCAGCACTACGGGGGCGGCCGCTCCGTCCATATGGGCTCGTAGCCAGTTTGCAGCGGTGACGCACCATCGGTCGCCCGGCTGTAGGCCTGGGAAGCCGTATTGTGGCGCTGGTGTGGCCAGATTGTTCCCGATCTTGGCCTGGTGGTCGAGAAACTCTCTGCTGACCACAGCACAGATGGTGTGACTGCCGACGTCGCCAGGATCGGTAGTGCAGCAGCCGTCGCGATACCAGCCAGTCATGGGCTCGGTGCCGCACGATTCGAGCGGGCCGCCGAGCACATTGCGAGCATCAGGAGCAGTCATGCTCAGAGTATGCCGTCGGCAAAGGTGATGTGTTGGAACTCGTTCTCGGCCGGTCGTCCCCAGCATGCCCAGAAGTCGCCCGTTGCTGGCCGCATAACTGCGGCCCCGCTCGACTCGACATGGAATGGAGCGGTAGCCGTTTGGCAAATAGCGTCTGGTTCGCGTGTGAGGCCGAAGAGCCGTTTCTCGTCGATGATGCCTTCGGCCAGCAAGTTGCGGCCAGTATGGAGTCGAGCCGTAGAACTGGCCATCTGAACCGGGTGTTTCTCGGCTTGTACCGCAGTCGTGGCTTGATCAAGGGTGTGATTGGTGTGCACGATCGGGGTGTCTGTGAGTGTAGTTACGGCGCGTACCGACGGCATTGCCTCGACGTTGTGGCCAACTCCGTGACGGTCAAAGATCAGGAAGTTGTGGGCACCTGCCAGGTCGGCGTCTAGCAGGACCTGGAGCGCTTGGTCAGCATCGCTGGTCTTGAGCATGCCGCGCACGACCGATGTCCAATTGACGCCACGAGTGCCGTCGAGTCCGCTGAGGTTGTTGATGCCGACACATACACCCTCGGCATTCATACCGATTTGGCCGACACAGCCCGTGGTCGTGAAGACGATCGCTGGTGGGGCATCGGCTGGCTGTACTCGAAGAAGCAGGACATGATCCGTTGCGGTGTCATGCATGTCCCATGTCTGAGCGAAGAAACCGCCAACATCGGTCCGATCATCCGGAATCAGGACGGCGGTGCAATCGTCCTCGACAACCGTGGCCGGCGCAAGCCCGCCTACGACAGATCGAACCGTGTCAACGAAGTCGGTGAACCCACCAACCACGACAGCCTCGGCGCGGGTGATCCCCGCAGCCTCGGCGAGAGCACACATCTCGACGTGAAGATCAACGTCGAAGGCAGCGTGTGCGGGGAGCATCGATTCGGCAATGTCGAGGACATCGCCTCGCTGCAACAACCCGCCACTCCACAGGCCTGACATTACGAGGTCCACTCGCTTGTTCATGTAGTGGCGAATTTCTTCAGCGAAGGCGGCGCCGTGGGCGGCACCCATCTGTTCTGGCGTGCCGCGAACATCGAGAATCCGGATTGGGGGTCGCTCACTCATGACCCGATGGTTGCACAACCAGCTTGCTAGCTCAAGCCCGCCTTGTTTCGCAGCCACCGCCATTGCAATGCCCGGCGGACAACGAGAAAAATATAGATCACTGCGGCAAACGCCATAGTCCAGCCCAGCCACGCGATCCATAGAGTCGCAACGACGCCAAGAAGGAGCAGGATCACGCCGACTGAAGCATCCACGAGCAGGACGAATTTCCAGTTCGGGGCAAAGGTCGCCGTCCGAGCGTGGCGAAGCATGGGACCAACGCCGAGAGCTTCAAGGTCGATCGAATCATGCGTTTCGCCGGCGTTCATACGGCGAACGGGCAATGGTCAAAGGCAGCGATGCACTCAACCTAGCCAAGTAGCAGTGGACAACGTCCGTTGAGGCTCGACCAAGAACTTCAATTGTCCAGATTTAGTGCACACCCGGTGGCCTGCGTTACGGATCATCCAAAGCATGACGCACCGCAGCAGACCTGTGCCAAAGACCGCCGTGTGCTCCGTCAGAATCCACGAGCGGTCTGCACTACTACTGGATGTCGTCGACCAATACACGTTGGCGCCGAGCTCGTTGGCCCGTTACGAGTATCCGGCGCTGGAGCGGCTCGCGTCAACACCAGCGCGTCCTCCTGGCCAATGAGCGAGTGTAAGCACTAACCACCTGAGTGAGCAAGCAGTAACCACGTGAGTGAGGGAGTGGCGTGGCTTAGAGATCTCACAACAGGTCTCTCCGTTGGTGGGTCGGTGCGTCGAGGCGTACGGTCATCTCCATGATTGAGCTTGAACGTGATGACACCGTCTTTGTGCTAACTATGACCGACGATGAAAACCGCTGGAACACAACGTTCGTTCGCGAGTTTGCAAAGGCGCTAGACGAGGTTGAAGCCTCTGAGGGCGCCGCAGCGTTGGTTACGTTGTCAGCACACGACAAGTTCTTCTCAAACGGGCTTGACCTAGAGTGGATTTCGACGCAGGGAGAGCACCGAGGCGGCAATCGCGTTCCCTTTGGTGTTGAGTTCATGGAGCTGATGGGAAGGATCATCACGCTGCCGGTGCCGACAATCGCCGCCGTAAACGGGCACGCGTTTGGGGCAGGCTTTATGTGCGCCTTGAGTCACGACGTGCGCCTCATGCGCGAGGACCGCGGCTACCTGTGCGCCAATGAGCTCCAGATTGGTCTGACAATTCCAGAGCCCGAAATTGCGTTGTTCCGTCACAAGATTCCCGCCAGCGCCTTTCATGAAACCGTGATCTTGTCGCGACGCTGGACTGCCAATGCTGCTGTGGCCGCAGGGTTCGTCGAAGCGGCGGTTGCACACGATGAACTGCGCAATGCTGGCATAACCCGGGCCGCAGAACTGGCCCCGCTAGCGACCCATCGCGCCAACTTCGGTTGGCAGAAGGAGGCTATGTACGGCGAGAATGCGGCGCTGAATGGCCCGCACGGGGCGGCCCACATGCTGAAGAATATGTCTGAGTTCACTACGAGCCACTGACGGCGTCAACCGCCGGAGTCGCCCCAAGCACCCGAAGGGCACGGTGATCTATGTCAGGCTGCTGCGGTGGCATGGTTCAAGCGGCACAAGAACGACGAGCGAGGGCTGCAGCGGTCGGGGGACTCTCAGGGCGCGAACGTGTCTGGCGAACAGGCATGGGCCTTGCTCACCAGCGCTATTTAGTTCCGGGCCGTCGCCCCAGGGCTTGACACCCTTGGCGGCCGGCTCGAGGCACTCGACTGGGTTGAAGGGCTAGCTACCTGGTGGGACGAGCGCGAGTTCGCACACCTTGCCGAGTGGAAGCAGACTGAAGGCCACGGTAGCAAATGGGCGACTGATGGGGTCGACGGTGGTGACGAGAAGTTTGCCTGGTCTCTGGTAATGCATGCATCCGACTCGCTCGGTGACCGATTTGGATCGTGGCGCGAGATGGCCGATAACTACTTGTCAGGGCGAATCTTGTGGCTTACTGATCAGGGCCAGTGGGCACCGACGCCTGATCCCAGCCAGGCGACTTTCCAGAACGTCGCTGACGAACTGGTTAGTGATGCCACGAGTCCATGGAATCGAGTGAGCTGGGCTCGGTCTGCCGGGGTGCTCGTCGAAGGTGAAGCGCGTACCTAACGCTGAGGGCTAAAGCTCGCCACCGAATGGTGCGATTGCTTCCCATGCGGCTTCCTTGTCACCAAGGATGTTGAGTGCACATTCGGTTGCCCCTGCGCGCTTGTAGGCCTGGAGTCCGTTACCAATGGCCTCGGCGTCACCCATCAGCACTAAGTCTCCTGGGTTTTTGACGCCTTCGCGATCGAGCATGGCCCGGTACGAGGGGAGCTGTCCATAGATCGCTAGGTCGATGTTGGCCTGCGCCCGTGCTGCGTCGATGTCATCGGCGACCTGAATGCCCACACCGGCCACGATTTGAGCGGTTGCGCCGATGCGAGGACGAATATGTTCGGCGATAGTGACCGGACCCGTCATCCAGGTAATCGTGCCGTTCGTGCGCTCGGACGCAAGCTTGAGCATCTTCGGGCCCAGCGCAGCGAGCATCACGCCGGCAGGCTCTGCCTGCACATTGATGCCGGTGCGTGCCGTGACGAACTCCCCTTCGGTCACGACTTTCTGATCGGTCAGGAGCGGCAGTAAAGCATCGAGGTACTCGGTCATATGGGTGTACGGCTTTCGCCACGGCACGCCGTAGACCATCTCGAGAACTGGCTCGTGGTTTGTGCCGAGCCCAATGGTAAATCGGCCTCCGCTGATGTTGTTGATCGTCAGCGCTTGTTGCGCCAGCGTCTGGGGAAGCGTCGTCTGCATAGCGACCACTGATGTCCCAAGCAGGATGCGAGGAACCTCTCGCCCAACCACGGAGAGAATTGAGATGGGATCCGCATTCATGATCTGAGGCGCCCAATAGCGGTGGTAGCCAAGATCGTTTGCACGAGACGCATTGGCAACGGCATCATCGATGTTGTTGGTGCTATCGAAGAGCGACAGTTTCATAGTGCGTCCTACCAGCGGTCGAGAGAAGAGCTTTAAGGTTGCCCGCTCGAACCGCGGAACCAACCACTACTAACCTATGAGCTATGAGTGACTGGCGCCCTCGTGCGGGCACAACGTTTGAGACCTATAAGCAATCTGCCACAGGCTCGCAAGGCATGGTGGTGACGAACCATCCGCTGGGCTCGAGCGCTGGGCTCGAGATGCTTGCGATGGGAGGCAACGCTGTCGATGCAGCTATCGCAGCAATCTTTGCGTTGAGCGTGGTCGAACCAATGATGGTTGGACCCCTGGGTGGTGGCTACATCAATCTGGCTATGGCTGACGGAACTGGGTTGTGCATAGACAACTACACCCTTGCTCCCAGCGCTGCTACCGCCGACATGTACACACCCGTGTCTGACGACTGGCCTGACTACCTGACGAGCGTCGATCGATTGAGCCAGGTTGGCTATTTGGCGTCGGGCGTGCCGGGGAATCTCAAAGCATGGGATGAGGTACACGCAATGCACGGTCGTCTGGATTGGGAAGCCATTGTTGAGCCGGCGATTCGCTATGCAGCGAAAGGCTTCCGATGTTCGGAGTATCTGAGTCGGCTTGCGAACAACGATGCCGCCGACATAGCCCGTTTCGCAGAGACGGCGGCGATCTTTCAGCCAGGCGGAACAACTGTTGAACCAGGCGATCTCATCGTGCGATCTGATTTTGCTGCGTCACTTCGTCTCATCGCAGCCGAGCGTTCTGACGCGCTCTATCACGGAGCCCTGGGCCAGGCGTTGGCGGATGACATGGCTCGCAATGGTGGGTTGATTACCACCGCGGATCTGGCGGCGTATCGAACAATTCACACAGAACCTGTGCGAGGGACCTATCGCGGCCATGATATAGCGGGACCGCCACCCGGAAACAGCGGCATCACGTTGATCATCGAGATGCTCAACATCCTCGAGGGTTTCGACTTATCAGCCATGGGGTTCGGAACGGTCGAAAGTTCGCACTTGCTTATTGAGACGCTCAAGGTTGCGTTTGCCGATCGGTTCGAATATTTGGGCGATCCAGCAACCGTGGACATTCCGCTCGAATGGCTGACGTCAAAAGAGTACGCAGCGAGCCGGCGAGACGATGTGACGGGGCAGAAAGCATCGACCATTACCGCTGGGCGACCAGGTAGCGAGTCCTCGTACACAACCCATCTGACCACTGCAGATGCAGACGGCAATATGGTATCAATGACGCAGACCATCAACGAACTGTTTGGTTCCAAGGTCACGGTCGCCGGGACCGGAATGTTGTTGAACAACACGCAGGCCATGTTCGACCCGCACCCCGGCCAACCGAATTCGGTGGCGCCCAACAAACGCGTGGTGAGCAGCATGGCTCCTGCGATCCTGAGCCGTGACGGTCGCCCGTGGATGGGTATCGGAACACCTGGAGGGGTTCGGATCTTTCCGTCGGTCTTGCAGGCAATCGTCAACGTGATCGATCACGGCATGACTCTGCAAGAGGCCGTTGAGGCTCCTCGATTGTGGACCCAAGGCCAAACTGTCGAACTCGAAGTCGGCTTTGACGAGCAGGTTTGCGCTGGACTAGCGGACCGCGGGCACGACACCTTGATGGTCACTAACGTTGCAGGGGGCATGAACGGGGTGATCATCGACCCTGAGACAGAGACTATGACGGGGGCGGCGTGCTGGCGGGCCGATGGGACTCCTGTTGGTCTGGCGGGCGGCGGTGCTAACGCCAACGTGAGTTTCAACCCACTGGTTTAATACGCGGGCGCCTAGGCGTGGTGCTGACCGTGCGCCATACTGTCCCAATGAAGGTTCGTGTGAAACTGTCCGGTGCGCCGTTGGCCTACACCATGGCTTTGGTCGAAGGGGCTGGCGGCCATTACAAGGCGTTCGGCGCTGAACTCTGGTCCGAGGCACGGACCATTTCGCTCACGCTTCGTGAACTGCTGTTCATGCGTACCTCGATTGTGAATCAATGCCCCAGTTGACTGACCGGTCATGTTGTCTCGGCGAGACGGCGCGGTGTTACTGACGAAGAGATCGAAGCACTCGAGGATCCGGCTACCTGGCCTGACGTGTTCGACGCGAAGACGTCCGCTGCGCTGACTCTGGCTGATGCCATGACAGGCGATGCCTCATGCTCCATAGATCCTGCGCTGACTACGGCGTTGCGCAGCCATTTCACCGAGCAAGAACTGGGCGAGATTATCTTGTTGTGCGGTCAGGCCAACCTAAACAACCGCGCCGGCAACGCCGCAAAGCAACTACTCGGTCCTTAGCGGATGCGAATCCTGGTAACAAACGACGACGGCATCGAGTCGACGGGGCTGCATGTGCTGGCACAACGGCTGGCGCACATTGGCGAAGTTGTCGTATTTGCACCGTCGGCTGAGTACTCAGGAGCGGGTGCGGCTATCGGGCATTTGTCCGCTGGTATTGCCGATGTCCATCATGTCGAACGCGCTGAGATGCCAGACGTGCAGTCGGCGCATCATCTGGATGCGCCACCGGCGTTGGCATCGCTGCTGGCGTGCCAAGGTTTGTTGGGGCCGGCCCCGGACCTCGTTGTCTCGGGAATCAATCCGGGATGGAACGTAGGGCACGCGGTGCACTTCTCGGGAACAATCGGCGCCTGCATAACGGCAAACATGTTCGGGATTCCATGCATTGCTGTGAGTCAGGACATAGCGGGCGATCAACAGCACTGGCCAACTGCGGCGCAGGCGGCTGTCGATCAGATCGACCGTGTGATGGCGAGTGGTGAGCTCCTTAACGTGAACGTGCCGAACGTGTCGATGGAAAAGATCCTCGGGGTCACGGGAACCACATTGAGTCGCCGGATCCCCTATGGCTTGCATTCTCCAGAGTTGCACCATGTCGCCGAGGGCCGATCCCGGGTGAGCTTCGAGACGTCTAGCAAGTACGAGAGTCCGTCAGGCTCTGATACCGACGCAGTTCTCGCCGGTTATGTTTCCGTCACACCGCTGCAGTCCACCAGAGCCGTGGCCCGCTAGCAACCGTCCTCAATTCGCCGCATCGCCCGACCCTGGCTAACACCTCCGGGGGAGCAGTGGAACCGGTCTGCTTGTTCCACCACTGGATGGCACGAGCCCGAACCGCTCGTTAGCCGGGTCGCCGACACCTAGGTTGATAGGAAGGCCTATGACTGAGCGGTCGAAATCGCGGAATGTGACGCCTAGGACCACGGATGTTGTCGGTAAGTCAACCGTCGAAGGCCTTGCGGAACGTCGGCGTCTGGGACTCGTGTCGGTCGCTAATGCCAAATCAGGGGTGCAAGACAAGACCATTAATTTCATCTCAGCAATGACGATGCGCCCCAACCAGTGAGACGCTCATTCCGCTGGCATTGGGAAACGCTGTGTGCTCAGCCCGCCAGGAACGCTGAGATGACTTCATTGAACTGATCTGGGGCTTCGGCCGGACTGAGATGGCCAATTCCGGCGAGAATATGAAACTCGGTGTTTGGCAGTTCGTCGGCGAGCGTCTTGGCATAGGACACGGGGGTTTCGTAATCGAGCTCGCCCACGATGACGCAACAGCGATGGTGAAGCTGGGACAGCTCAGCTCTCACATCATTGGTTGGCAAGCATCGCACCGCTAAGCGGAAGCCTTCGTTCGAGATGTTCCGGAAAGCATTAATCGTTTCTTCACGCACCGCTCCTGTGAGCGGCCGTGCTGTGATCGCGTCGATCACATGCTCGGCTGCATCGGCGATGGATCCGCCGGCTTCGAGCGGGGCAAGACGAGACGAGATCCACTCTTGGGCGATCGTGCCATCCATGCCGAAGGCGGGGCTCGTGTCAGCCAACACCATGCAGCGAACTCGGCGCGGGTGGCGAATCGCCGTATGGAGTGCTTGCATGCCGCCGAAAGACAAGCCAACAAGGTCAACCTGGTCTAGAGAGAGTTCATCTAAAAAGGCAACGAGAGCGTCGGCAATGGCCGGATAGGTCAATGGCGCGAGCGGCTCAGAATCGCCGTAGCCAGGCATGTCCCAGGCAATACAGCGATGTGCTCCACTGAGTCCGCGCAGTTGAGGTCCCCACGCTCCGCGGGTGCCACCAAGCCCGTGCAGGAAGAGGACCGGTGTGCCCGTTCCTGCCTCCCTCCAGGCAACGCGCCCTCCGACATGGTCGACGGGTTTGGCAGGACCCGCAGGGTCACGCTCAATTCTGTCCACGTTCACGCCAACGACTGTAGAGCAGCGTGTCGTGGTAATTGCTGGCCGGATTTACCTAACCGTCGGGTCGAGTGCCAACTGCATGCAGATGCATGTCGGACCTGGTGTGAGAAAATCGAGCGGGAAAATTGCTAGCTGCTCGTCGGCGCACGCAAAGATACGACGCATGACAATTCCTAGCTTTGACAGTTTGTTGTACTCCATCGATGAGCGGATCTGCACTATCACCTTGAATCGGCCGGACAAGCTCAACGCTATGAGCCGTTCGCTGCTCGACGAGTTGGAACTGGCGTTCTCGGCTGCCAAGGCCGACTCCAGCGTTTCAGTGGTTTTACTCAAGGGCGCGGGGCGTGCGTTCTGCGCTGGTTATGACCTGGCACCTGACGACTGGATTCTGAGCCAATACGGTGCCGACTTCGAAGGACCTGTGGACGCAGTTATCGATCGCGACGACGTGACTGAGATTCTTGAGCGTTGGCTCCGGCTTTGGAAGTTCCCGAAGCCAATCATCGCCCAGGTCCAAGGAGCATGCCTATCCGGTGCTGGTGAGCTGCTTGGAGTTGCTGACATCGTGGTCGCAGGCGAAGGTGCCAAGTTTGGTCATCCGGCTGGCCGCGACCTTGGTATCCCCGTGACGCTGTCGTTCTGGCCAATGCTGATCGGCATGCGGAAGACCAAGGAGTTGCTGTTTACATCGCGCCTGATCAGCGGGACTGAGGCCGAACGTATTGGACTCGTTAATCAGGTCGTGCCCGATGCGGATTTGGAGGATGCAGCACTTGAGATGGCACGCGACGTCGCACGTACAGCCGACGTTGGCCTGCGTATGTCCAAGCTGGCGACGAATCGGTGGTTCGAGAACATGGGCCTCATGGCATCGTGTTACAGCACCGCTGACTTGGACACGTTCTTCCATCAAAGTTCGACCTATGTGGACTTCTTCTCTGCGGTTCGAGAGCGCGGCATGGCAGCGGCCTTGCAGGAACGTGCTGAAAAGTTTTCATAGACGCGCGGACGGTTTGGGCTAGTCCTCTCCGAATGCCTTGGCCTGTTCTGCTTGGTACTCAACGATTGGCCCGAATCCGGGCGTGCCCTCGAACTTAGCTTTGACACCTATAAGTACCTGTTGTGCGTCTTGGGACGGATCCCAGAACCCGACTTGGGGCTGGGGGACATGCCAAGGCGTGTCGCAAAAGATCTCGATACCGTTGCCCTCGGGGTCTTTGAAGTACACCGAGACTGCATTGCCGTGGGTCACGGGATAGCCGTTAGCGACTCGGTCATCCTCATTACTCCAATCGACCATTGCTTGAACGTCTTCCACAGAATCGACCCGGAATGCATTGTGGTCCAGGCTCGATGTTGTGTCAGCCGAGCGCCCATCCATCAGACCAAGTTGATGATGGTCACTCGAGCTCCCGCTTAGGAATGCGATGTGTTGCTCGGGGCCGAGCTCACCCCGATCAGCGAGCTTGAAACCGAGCGCGTCGCAGTAGAAGTCGATCATCGCATCGAGGTCACGGACCTTGAGTACGCAATGGGACCAGCGAACGTTCATGTGCGTCACCTGTTCATCGTTTGTTCTGTGAAGAACGACGTTTACCCAAGATCGCCCTGAGCGCAAGTTGAACAGGTAAGCCGCCCAACCGTATGGCTAAACGCTGGGTGACTCGGACACTAGATTGGGCGACATGGAGATCAAGTCAATCGAACTCGGCGCCGCACTCGACTATGCCTCGAACGTCCAAGGCGGCACGATCATCACGATCCGGCGCGATGGGCGGCCGCAGTCATCTGATGTGCACCATGGCGTCCACGGCGGGACTATCAGCTTCTCGGTATTGCCCAGCAGAGCCAAGGTTTTCAACGTCGAACGGGATCCTCGCGTGGTGTATCACGTGTCCAATACCCAGGATGGCAGCTATCTGAGCTTCGATGGAACCGCTGTAGTGAGTCCAATTCCGACATCGGTTGATGATCCCGCAGTTGACATCCTGATCGAGTCGTTCCGCTCTGTAGCGAAGAAAGAACATCCTGATTGGGACGAGTTCCGCCAGGCCATGGTGAGAGAAAAGCGCCGAGCTATCACGGTGACGCCCACATCGGTTGTAGGACTCATTCGACCTGTGTGGCGCTGAGAGCCGCTGGGTATAGCCAAAGCGCCAGCTTGGAGTACCCGGAGTGGTGCATGGTTCGGGTATTTGGAGCAGAATCAGCTCATGCAATATGAGCCGAAACGAGCTGTCACCGACGAAGAGAGGGACGAGTTCTGGCGTACAGGAGTGGTCTGTCTTCGCGACATGTTCGACGACGCATGGATCGAACGGATGCAGGGCGCTGTGGATGATGCGATTGCCCAACCTGGTCCTATGCACCTCAAGCTGGATCAGGGGCTGGCTGGCAAGTTTCACGGGGATAGCTTTGTGTGGACGTGGCAGGACGACTTTCGGGCGTTTATGTTCGAGAGCCCAGCAGCCCATATCGCCCAACAGGTTCTTGGCGCTACCGAAAGAGTCACGCTGTTCTTCGACACGTTGTTAGTGAAGGAACCTGGTTCTCAAGCGGTGACACCATGGCACCACGACCAACCGTATTGGCCGATCGATGGGCTTCAAGTGTGCACCATATGGACGCCGTTTGATCCGGTGACCGTCGACTCAGGGGCAGTTGAGTACCTAGTTGGTTCCCATCGTTGGGGGAAGCGCTATCAGCCACAGAGTTTCACGGGCGACGATCGGTATGGAAGCACCCTTGAGCCATTGCCCGATATCGAGGCCGAACGCGACCGGCACGCCTTCGTTATCTTCGAAACCGAGCCCGGCGACTGCGTCGTCCATCATGGGCTGACGTTGCACAGAGCACCGGGAAACGCGACTGCCAGTGTTCGCCGTCGTGCCCTTGCCAGCCGCTTCTGTGGCGATGATTGCACCTATCGGCCCGAGGGTAGTTTCCAGCCGCTGCTGCGGGATCCAGGTATCGAGTCAGGCGCTCCACTCGAATGTGATCTGTTTCCTCGAGTGTGGTCATCGAGTTGACACGCACCGAGATGACAAGCCCAGAGATGGAAAGTTTGGTCGAACAAACCACTTTCGATCGCGAGGTGAGCCTCGCCGCACTTTCTCGGTTGGCGCCTGGTCCAATGTGGGCTGTGGCAGTCTTGGCAGGGCGTAGTACACCGGTTTGTTGCAAGGCGAGTCGAGCCGGCCAAAGCGCAACGCGATCGCCGTCAAATTACTTGCGGATGACCTTTGTTGGGAGGGTTGCGTAGCCCTTGACGAACGATGAGAAGACAAGCTCTGGTTCAGCTTGGACTTCGACCCGCTCGAAGCGGTGAAGGATTTCTTCCCACAAGATCCGCAGTTGTAACTCCGCTAATCGGCTGCCCATGCAGTAGTGCACGCCATAACCAAACGAAAGGTGACGGTCTGCGTTGTCACGCTCGATATCGATGACGTCGGGGTTCTCGAAAATGTCTTCGTCGCGGTTCGCCGAGACGTACCACATCAGCAGTTGGTCGTTCTTGCGGATCTGCTTGCCACCGAGTTCGGTATCGAAATTGGCCGTGCGGCGCATGTAGGACAGTGGGGTCTGCCAGCGGATGATCTCGGGGACCATGGTTGGAATAAGACGTGGGTCAGCGATGAGCTTGTCGTATTGGTCCCCAAACTTATTGAGTCCATAGACACTGCCGGACATGGTGTTCCGGGTGGTGTCATTCCCACCGACAATAAGCAGCAGGAGATTCCCTAAGTGGGCGGCGGTTGGCATGTCCTTGGTAGCGTCGCCGTGAACAAGCATGGAGACCAAGTCATCTCCTGGGTTCTTGCGGCGATCCTCCCACAACCCTTCGAAGTAGCGAATGCACTCGATCATCTCATCGCGCTTCTCCTCCATCGTTTCGACCAGGCCTCCCGGCTGTGGGATAGCAAACACCAGGTCGGACCAATAGGTCAGCTTTCCGCGGTCCTCCCAGGGAAAGTCGAACAGGGTTGCAAGCATCATGGTGGTGAGCTCCACCGACACGGAGTCGACCCAGTCGAAGGTCTCGCCATCGGGCAGCGAATCTAGAATTTGAGTGGTGCGCTCGCGAATCAACGGTTCGACGTTGCGCAAGTTCTTGGGTGCGGCCACAGAACGGACCGTGTTGCGTTGTTCGGTCTGGCGGGGTGGATCCATTGAGATGAACGATGCAAGGGCGGGGCCGTCGTCAACCGTGTCGTCGATCTTTGGGCCTAAGGTGATGCCGTCCTCGGAGGAGAACGTCTTCCAGTCGCCGTCGACGGCACGTACATCGTCGTACTTGGTTAGTGACCAATAGCGGCCTGCCGTCTCAAGTTCGTTGAAATGGACGGGGTCCTCGGAGCGGAGCCTTGCGAAGTGGTCCTGCCAGCGGTTTTCCCGAAAAAGGTGCGCGTTCAGAGGGTTGATGTCCTCGATGGCGAGGTCCGCTGCGGCCGGAACATTCGCGCCGATCTCCGCCATCTCTTGTTCGGGCCCACGTACGGTAAAGGCGTCAGCCCCAGCTTGCTCTACGGTTATATCACTCATCAATAACGAACTTTATTGGTTGTTTGTCACATTACCGCCGTGGGCGACAAGAATTGAAAGATCGCAAACCGGTGTGTGACCTAGCGTCGAATCGGTGGCTGCGACTCGGTGATCGATAGCAGCGCCGCTCGGCGGGGCGACGACGATACTCAGAAAGCGGTCGTCGAAATGACGGACGCAACGTGTCGATCGTCCGGCTTCTTTGTCGTTCAGGGTCAGTGTGTAAACCTCGAAGCCCTCGCCCGATTGCATGCGATCAGCTCGCATTTCTTTCAGCTGCGACCTACCAAAAAGGAGTAGTCCGAGGCGGCTGTTGGCGACGTGACGTTACGTGGTAGCTATCACCTCCCGTCCTCCAGCTCCGTGTCCGACGGCGTTGAACCCGGGCCAGCTCTCAACGCGATGGCACGTGGGGGAGACGGAGGGCAGTTCGCCCAACAGTTTCGGTCCGGTCTAGGGCCTTTGGGCTAAGCCGAATCCGTATCCCGCCGGTCGACTGGCGTTCCGTCAAGCGCTTGTCGATTCCGTTCTTTCAGCAGCCAAACTGTCTTGTTGAAGTCGAGTGCCTCCACTCGGTCCGTGAAGCGGGTGAATCCCCGGTTCGTGGTGCAAAGACCCCGGATTATTCGGGTCAAGTCAACGGGCTTGGAAGAAAGCGCTCGTGGGCTATGTCGGCTGGCGCCCTAGGTCGATGTGAGCGTCAGTCGATGAGGACCATCACATCATCGAGAGCTTTACGTCCCAGATCTGGTACCAGGGTACCAGGCAACGGAAACCCAATGGGAAACATCACGAACGGACGCTCATTCTCGGGGCGCTGCAAGAGCTTGGTCAAGAACACCATGGGTGATGGCGTGTGCGTAAGGGTAGCTAGCCCCATGTTGTGCAGCGCTGCAACGAATAACCCAGCTGCGATGCCACAGGATTCTTTGACGTAGTAATTCTTGCGCCGTTCGCCGTCGATTCGTTGTTCATAACGTTGTTCAAACAGCACCACGACCCACGGCGCAATCTCGAGAAACTCCTTGTGATGGTCCGTGCCGAGAGGGGCGAGCGCCTCTTGCCACTCATCGTTCATTCGATTCTCGAGGTAGTTGACGCGTTCTTCTTCCTCCGCAGCAACACGAATCTGGCGTTTGACATTCGCGTTCGAGATAGCCACGAAGGTCCACGGCTGCTTATGCGCTCCCGACGGGGCGGTAGCGGCGGTCTGGATAGCCATCTCGATGAGCGATTGAGGGACCGGATCGGCTGCAAACATTCGAACGCTACGCCGACGCTCAAGGTCAACCCGGAGAGCCAGAGCTCGTGCGAACATGTCCTCTTGGGTGAAGCGTTCAGATTGAAGCGGCACGAATGGGTACTCGGTGGCCAATTCATCCGACGGGTACGGAAACTCGTAGTCGCTCATCGGAGGAGCCTAGATGGCCCCGACGCTCGCTTGGGCCAAGTCGACCGCCCATGGATGCCCGATTCCAAACCTGACTCGACCCTCAACCAGCCACCAGCAATTCACAGCTCCCAAATCAGAAGCCACCGCTCACTCGACCCCCCGAAATTTTTGAGGACTAGTAGCCATGGGGGGTCTGGAAGGATCCAACGATGGTCGATGCCGTTGCATCGGGACGACTGCCAACAGAAACCCGGCTTCGTGAGAAGCGGAAATTGCGTTCCACGCAACTTGTTACACCGATGAGTCGTACTCGCTCTGGGTTGAGCCGATGGGGCCAAACAGTGCACCCTGATCGAGGGCCCGACAACTACATGCAGCTGATCTGGGTGGCGTGAGACAGCACACCTGTGGGCACATCGGTAGCCTTCGCTGTTTCCCCGTCGAGGATCGGACAACCCCCGTGGCAGACGAGCTCCAAAGTGAGACGATCAGAGTGTTGATCGTCGATGATCATCATGTGGTCGCGCTCGGCCTCAAAGCACTGCTCGACGAAGAAGACGATATTGAGGTTGTCGCACTCGCCAACGACGCCCGAGCCGCCGTCGCCGCTACCAACAAGCATAATCCCGACGTACTGCTCATGGATTACCGGCTGCCTGATGGGACCGGAGTCGAGGCGGCAGCTCAGATACGCACGCTTAAAGAACCGCCGAAGATTGTGATGGTCACTGCGGTTGCCGACCGTCGAGTACTTGGCCAAGCGCTCGATGCTGGTTGTACCGGGTTCGTGTCAAAGAACGCAGACGGTCAGGACTTGATCAATGCGATCCGCGCCGCAGCCTTAAATGAGTCCTACTTCACTCCCGACATTTTGAAACATCTCGTTCACTTGCGACGCTTCGAACAGGTGGACGGTGCTGAACTCTCGGAACGAGAACGCGAGGTGCTGCAGCTGACCGCTGACGGCCTTTCCCCTGACCAGATCGCCTCGACGCTCTTCCTCAGCACCCACACCGTGAAGAACCATGTACGCCATGCAATGGCCAAACTCAATGCCCATACGAAACTCGAGGCGGTAGTGAAAGCAGTCCGTGCCCGAGTGATCTCAATCGATAACTGACATCATGGAAACTCGCGAACCGCAACCGATCAATACAGCTGAAACCCATGACGTGTTTAGCGTCATCGTCGCGGATGACGATGACAACGTTCGCACCGCGCTTGCATCGCTGCTCGACGAACATGACGGGCTCCACCTGGTCGGGTTAACCGATTCTGGATCGGGGGCTGCAGACCTTTGTGCCGACGTCCACCCTGAACTGGCCGTCGTCGACGTGATGATGCCGGCCGGTGGTTGCGACGCAGTTGCAGCGATCCGTCAGGTTTCACCTGACACTATTGTTGTTGCCTACACTGCTCGCGGCGACAGGCATACCCGCCATCAACTCGTGGAATGCGGCATGACCGAGGTCTTCGTCAAGGGCGGCGGCGTTGATCTGTCCACGGCGCTCTACGACCTGATGCAGCGTGCCTAACCAAATGAACGAACCCTTCTTGGGAGCCGTTGATGAGCGGCTCGAAATTGTCGCGGTTGAACGCGAGCGAATCGCTGGCGAACTCCACGACGACAGCGTGCAGGTGATGACAGCGGTCTCTCTGCATTTGCAACGGCTACACGCGCGCGTCGACAACGAAAACGACCGGGCGCTGGTCGAGCAGATCCGCAAGATGGCGGACGACGCGATCGAACGACTACGGCACATGCTCTTCGTATTGCATCCAAGTTCGCTGGAAGGTGACGGTCTGTTGGTGACCCTCGAGGTCTATCTCGAGAGCTATGTCGAAGCGGAGGGAATCGAGTGGACGGTCACCGGCGAACAAGATGTGGATCTTCCGCTCGGCGTATCAGCGCTTGCCTTTCGCCTTGCTCGTGAAGCAATCTCCAACGCCGTCCGCCATGCGAACCCATCTCGCCTCGCGATCACGATCGACGAGATCGACCAGCATGTGATCGTTGTGGTGGAAGATGACGGATCGGGCTTCGAAGTCGGTGGAGGCAGGCTAAAGGCTGGACACTTGGGGCTCATCCACAGCCGGGCACTCGCGGAAGCTGCCCTTGGTACCTATGTCATTGTGAGCTCCGTCGGCGCCGGCACTTCTGTCACCATTCAGCTACCAGTTGCCGAACCGGTCTGAATCACCGCGGAGCAAGGATGATAGCTGGCTATGGATGACACAACCGTGTCATGAAGCGTCCTCCAGAAAGCGTGCATTGTGGGCATATGCGCTCTGGCGCAACCCAACCTTAATGGAGGCTCATAATGGCAAAGTCCGCAACCATATTTGTCAACAGTCCAGACGACGACCTAAACACCGACGACATTGAAGCTGAGGTGGTCGACTTCGACCAGGCTGATGAAGACCTCACCGATGATGACGAAGAGCTAGCCGACGGGTTCGATGGTGAGCCGGTGGACTTTGAGGCCGATGACGAAGACGACGGCGATCGGGGCACAAGAGGAGCCAAACGCAGTCCAACCATCGGAGCGAACGACGATGCTGAAGAAAACGATGACGACGATGACACCGAGAAGGACCTCGCTGCAGAGCTGAACGCTCGTCTGGGCATGAACGACGACGCCGAAGAAGATGACGACGACCAGCCGGTGAAAGCCTCGATATCTTCTGCTCACACGGTTGTCGAAGAGGGTGACGGCTTTAGTGTGCGGCCGCGACAGGCCTCCGAATGGACGTGCGCAGTATGTTTTTTGATTGTCAATAAGGCAGCTGCTGCTGCCTGTCCACATTGTGGTGCAGACGCTTCACAGAGTCGCAGCGAACTAGCATCAAATTAGGCAGCTAGCTGGAGCGAACGATGGCGAGCTTCGCTGGGGATTGTTTGAGCCCGCCTTGCAGAAAAGAACGACTCGGATCGACATGAAACCGGTCGCGTAACGCTCTTCGGCCCAACAACATTCGAAAGCCCATCGGATCTCGATCAGCGAGCGTGATGTCTGTTAGGAACAGTTCGTTCCCAAGAGCAACCTTGGTCCGTATCACCGGTCGATAGGACCCATGCCCAGACGAAGACCGCACGAACCGAAAACCCACGACTGGTTCTTGCTGCACTCTGACCGCCTCTTCAGGATCTTGGCCCGGGTGAAGCCAAAATGATGCATGAGCAAGGCCGTTGTCATCGTGGTCTATCTGGAGTTCTTCGGCGTGAAGAGCCGACGTGGTCGCGCCAGTGTCGACCTTGACCTTCAACGCGCTGGATGAGAGCAATGGCAATTTTACCCACTCCCGCCAGCCAACGACTGGGAACCTTGGTGCGTCGAACGTTGAGGTTTCAGATTTCACGGGTGTCACGATGCCCTAGCGGCGAGTGGGCCGCATGGCACAAACGTGTCATTTTGGATACGTCCGTGTGGCGAGTCAATGAGACGAAGCCGTTCTGTCGACGCCGTTGGTCGCGAGCATGCGGCAGGCTCAACTGACGCATTCGTGTCATTGAGATCGATGGGGACATTTGTGAAGCTGAAGCCCCTACCCAAGTTTTTTGCTGAGCAGATCGCCCTGCTGGTAGGGCAAAACACAGTGGCACAAATAAGTGTGTCCACTATGAGCGTCCACGCGGTTCGTTGCGTTTTGGCTCTGAGCATTTCGGTGCCGCACCTGATGGGGCAAAGTTTCTCTGCTGGCCTCGGAGTTGCGCACGATATATGTTCAGTCCTGACGACTGCCCATGTGCCACCTGACATCGAAATCGAACGACTACCTCATGCGCTTCGGCGCCGATTGGTCATCATTTAGGAAGGAAAGTGCACACTTGCGCAAGCTCGACACGAACCAATTCTGTCAAACTGTGCAAACTTTGAACGGCTCACGAAGCAGATGTGACTAACTAGATAGCAGTTTAGTTGCGACCGGTCGTCGTAGTGACCGAGAGCGGCTTCGTCCGGTGTTTCAGTCTTCCTGGGTTCGCTAGTTGGGCCTAATCGACAGATGGCAAACAGTGAACAGTTGTGCGCAGCGGGCTGAGTGGGTCAGACTGCCCCATGATCGATCTTTCGGGAAAGAAGGCCCTCGTAACCGGCGCAAGCCGAGGCATCGGAGCTGCGATCGCCCGGTCGCTAGATGCGGCGGGGGCACAGGTGTTGCTCAATAGCCGAAGCATTGCCGATATTGAGCGGGTGGCATCGGGATTGTCGAACGACCCGCAGGTGCTGGCTGCTGACCTCGCGCCATCAGGGGCGGGGACAGCGCTGGCCGAGCGAGTAATTGCCGAACATGGCGGTGTCGACATCTTGATTAACAACGCTGGCATTGCGATGCGGCGCACGCCTGATGAGTTGACCGAGGCCGACGTTGATGACGTACTCAACATCAATGTGCGTGGGCTCTTGATGCTCAGTGTCGGTCTCGGCGATGCCTTCATCGAACGTGGCGGCGGGTCGATCGTGAACATATCGTCGGTCGCAGGCCTCATCGGCCCACTGGGTCGAGTTGCCTACTCGGCGAGCAAGGGAGCTGTCGATGCGATGACCCGGGCCCTGGCTGCTGACTGGGGCCGTCATGGTATTCGAGTCAACTCTGTAGCGCCAGGCATAATAGCGACGGACATGTGGGAAGAAAGCCGAGCGACGGTTCCAGGTCTAATCGAAAAGATGGAGGCTGGAGTTTCTTTGCGTCGCTGGGGAATAAGCGAAGACATCGCGGACGTCGTGCTGTTTCTTGCGTCCGACCTGTCTAGCTATGTGACAGGCGAGACGATTGCCGTCGATGGTGGCATGGCAAAGGTTCGCGGCGGTGGCGAACCCGAGTACCGGTCATAGACAACGTCGATCGCATGTTGAGGTCAACGATTCTGTGGCGCTACCGCAACCAGATGCGCGAGGCATTTTGCGTCGCTGATGCAACAGGAGTAATGCAGCTGGGCGTGATGTCGGATGCGTTAGCGAGCTGAGCAGCCAGCGGAGAGATCCTGATCCACAGGACTGCATCGACTCCTAACACGAGATGCAGAACCCAGGTTCGACTGCTCCGTTGACTCCCGAGTTCATCTGACGTAGTTGTGCAACGCGGTTGTGGCGAAGCCGGGTAGTGCCCCCACGCACTAACGGAAATTGTCGACGGGCGATTTACACGGTGCTGACGCCCCCGTCGATCTGGATCACGTCCCGGTATGCAAGCGTGATGCGTCGTTCATATTGTTCGGTCGCCTCCACCGAACCTGGATTGCACTGCCCTGGACCTAAACGATTAAGAACTGTTCGGTCTTCCTGGCTCGCAGACCTAGGCGAAGTGTCCCGAGCGAGTACGATTGACTGGTGCTTGAGACACCGCCATCAGAAGACACCGAAGCCTCGCCGTTGGTCCAGCGCTTTTCCGTGGCTCCGCCGCAGGTAGCACCATTACACGAGGTCCTACCTGCCGAGCCATTGTTGTTGATGGGAGCCGGGCCGGTACCGCTCCACCCGGACGTGGCCAGAGCGAACAGCATCGTGATCAACCACCTGGGTCCGTCGATGAACCGGGTGATTGCAGGCATTCAGACCAGTTCTCGCTATGTGTTTCAGTCAGACGACGCCTACGTTCTAGGCGTATCGGGCCCCGCCTCAGCAGCGTTTGAAATGGTGATCACAGGGCTGCTGTGGGAAGGCCGTTCAGCGCTTGTGCTTGTGCAAGGCACCTTTAGCGGCCGCTGGGCAGACATGGCACGCCGCGTCGGCGCCGACGTCACTGAACTGCATGGAGACGGCATTCATCCACCGACGCTCGGGCAGGTGGAAGAAGCGCTGGACGCCGGGGACTACGACGTGCTGCTAGCCACACACGGCGAGACGTCGAGCGGAACTCTACTCACCGAACTACCAGCGATCTCGCGTGCAGCACACGATCGAGGTGTGCTGACCGCTGTAGATGCCGTTACAACGATCGGCGCTATTGACTTCCACATGTCCGATTGGAAGATCGACGCGGCGATCGCTGGAGGACAAAAGGCCCTTGGCTCAATTCCCGGTTTCTCGATTGCGGCTTTTTCGCCCCTGGCGTGGGCTGATCTTCAGGGGCGCGAAGGAACCAGCCCCCATTGGGCCCTTGACGCTCGATTGGCGTGGGCGTTTTGGGGCGAGGGTAAATATCATTACACCGCTCCGGTGCCGGGGACGCTCGCTACCTATGAAGCACTCAAACAAATAGTCGACGAAGGACTTGAGCGGCGTATAGAACGGCATCTCGAGGCATCAACGAGCATGCAACTGCAACTCGAAAAGCTGGGGCTCGAACTCTTTGCACCCGAACATTGTCGTCTGCCATCAGTAATTGCCATCAAGGTACCAGAGGGCATCGATAGCGAGCAACTACGTAGCGTGATGCGAGAGCAATACGGTGTTGAGATCAGTGGTGCGTTTGGGCACAACATTGTGCGTATCGGGCAGATGGCGGAGCAGATTCGTTCTGTACGTGTCAACCGCACCCTTGCCGCGCTCGAAGGGGCCCTTTGGCAATTGGGATTTCCCCAGGGCGTCTGACAGGCCTTCAATGAGCGCTTGGTCACGGCGCTCTCTCTGCGAGGTCTCGGTTGTTACTTAGAGCTCAGCTGTGCCAGATCATGACCTGGTAGGTCTGGTGGCCGAGCCTTAGGAACAGTCAAGATTTCGCTTGTCAGCAAAGGCTCGTGGGCCTTCGATTCGGTCTGAGCTAGTTGGCCACGCAGATTCCATTGGCCCGCGGTACTGGCCAGCGTCAGCCAGAGACAGATGAAGCGCGTTGAGCGCTGATTGCTTCGTTGCGCGGATAGCAGCAGGAGAGCAGCGAATTATGCCGGCGATCCATGAGTCGACGGCGGAATCGAGCTCTTCCATTGGCGTGACCTGATTGACGAGACCAAGTTCTACTGCCTTCTGCGCGGAGAAATGTCGACCTGTAAGTGGGAAGCCCATTGCAAGATGATGCGGAAGTTGGCGAGGTAGACGGTGGATTCCCATCGCGCCTGCGATCAAGGCTCGACGGGCTTCGGGTAAGCACATCTCGACATGGTCGGCTGCCACAATGATGTCACATGCGAGCGCGAACTCAAGTCCGCCACCGAGTGCCACGCCGTTCACACGAGCTAGCAGCGGCTTGGTGATGTCATGGCGGAACTGGAGTCGCACAAGTGCGGCCATCCGTCGATCTACATCGGCACGGGCCTTGTCGGAAGCTCGTCTCACCTGGGCTGTCCATTTAAGGTCACGTCCCGAGGAAAACGCGCGCTCTCCGGTACCGGTGATTGCAGCAATCCGGATGTCGTCGTCCTCGTTCTCAACACGGTCAATCGCGGCGTCAAATTCCTCGTGCGTGTCGATATCGAACGCGTTCATGCGTTCAGGTCGGTCGATAGCGATGCGGGCGACCCAGGTCATTTGCGGTTAGACCAGTTTGGCGACAGCGGTCCCAGACCAGGTCTGTCGGAATTCAGAGCTGGTGGTCGACCGGTCGTCGAACAGGTGAAGGATCGGCACTGACCCTGATCGGGATAGCGATATTTCGTGGCCGTGCGGCGAGCGCCTAGATTCGTTGAAGTGAGTCTGACGGCCACAGGGAGCTAACCATGTCAGTAAATGAAACTACGGGGCTGTCGTATCGCCCGTTCTCACCTCGATTCGGTGCGGAGCTCACCGATAGCGTTTTGCTCAATTTCGATGACGACGAGGTCGAGGCGCTTCAGCAACTCGCGGCCGAGCGCGGCGTCGTGGTTGCTCGCAACCAAACAATGACGTTGCAACAGCAGTCTGGCTTCGCCCGCCGGTTGGGTCCACTAACGAGCTATCCGGTTCGCGACAAAGGCGTGCCACCCGAACTGCTGATGGTTCATGCTGACGAGACATCAAAGCATGTTGCCGGCAGCAAATGGCACACCGATATTTCGAGCGAAGAGCGGCCGCCGTCCCTGTCGATGCTGCGTATGGAAGTCGTGCCATCATCGGGTGGCGACACCCTTTTCTGTGACATGTATCAGGCGTTTGCGTCGTTGTCACCGGAGATGCAGCGCTTTCTGATGCGCTTGAGCGCTCGACACGACCCGAAGGGCCATCATCTCTACCTGAGTGGGATGAAGACACTTAAGGAATTGCCATCACAGATCCATCCAGTCATTCGAACTCATCCCCGTACCGGCCGCAACGCCCTGTATGTGAACGCGGGTTTTACCGCTCGCATTCAGGATGTCACTCGCAGTGAGAGCGACGCTCTTCTGGCAATGTTGTTCGATCACATTGTTCAGGGGCTGAGCTTCCAGATCCGCGTTCATTGGGAACCAGACACGGTTGTTTTCTGGGACAATCGAGTGGTGCAGCACCACGCAGCGTGGGACTACTATCCGGAGGTCCGACATGGCTACCGGGCGACGTCGATCGGCGAAATTCCGTATCTCGCAGATCCAACAGAAGCCGACTTGCCGTGACACAGTGGGAATTGGCCAGTCCCAGGATGTAATGGCAGGACCGATATGACCTCTTTGCTCAGACCCTTCAGCGGATTCATCCCGTCGGCCGAGTACGCCCCACGGGTCGTCGGGCCACCGTCCTCAATGCTCTCACGTGATCAGAAGAAGGCGTCCCGCAACGATGAGCTGAGCTTTCGTCACGTCGTAGGCCGGGGTGCCAGCGCGGACCGTGTTGAGGCCAAGAACTGGCTACGGCATTGCATCGATCTCGGTGCACTACAGGCAGTCGAGTCCGCACTAATCGTGCACCGTTTGGAGCGCGATGATTTCACAGCCACAGGCTTCCTCGCAGATGTGTCTGTGGCCGCGTATGACGCTGGACGCATCAAGCGGCACGAGGTTACGATCCCAAAAACCCAGCGCAAGATGCTCGAGTACATGCAATCGACTCGCATCTTCGGCAACCCGGTCGCCCTCGCTCACCGAACATATGCGGAGTTCGCAACGTCGCTGCAAGGACATTCCCAACACACCGCAGACGTGACGTTCCAGTCAGTCGATGGAACCCAACACTCATTGTGGGTTGTAGGAGGCGACGAGGCACAGTCGATGTGCGACAGCTTCAATGACGTGCTCTATATAACCGACGGCCATCATCGCCTCGCTGCCGCATCGGCGTTAGCCGAAGCCGAAGCCTGGTCTAGCCCGCACCTACCTGCAGCGCTGTACGCCGAGGCTGAACTCACGTTGGGTTCCTTTGCTCGAGCGGTTGATGACGGGGCCGTTGTCGCCAGCGACGTTCTCGTCTCCCTGCATGAGCGGTTCGATCTGGTGGAGGTAGAAGATAGAATTGCTCGACCGAAGTGCCCACATCAGATGGGTGTGCGCATCGGTGGTCGCAGTTTCTTACTGACGATCCCACCCGCGTTGATTCCAACAAAGATCTACGACCGGCTGGATGTCAACTTATTACAAGATCTGGTTTTGGAACCGTTGTTCGGCATCACAAACGCTCGGACTGATGAACGACTTCGGTTTGTTGCTGATACCTCCGACGCTCATGATGTCGACTCGTGTTTGGCTTGGTTTCTGCCGTATCCCACTTCAGTCCCTGACGTCATGCTCGTTGCCGATGCAGGCCGTGCTATGCCACCCAAGTCCACGTATTTCATGCCGAAGGTCCCAAGCGGCTTAGCAATCCGTCCTGTCGACAGCGCCTGATTCGGAACTCAGCTAACGGCATGGCCACGAGTCGAGCTTGGAACGGTGCCTGAGATACTCATTGCGACCACAGCGTCGCATCGTCCTGTCGACAGCGACGGGACGTCCGAAGCAGTAGGCCGATAGCAGATGGCCTGTAGTTATGAGCCGCCGCAGCGTGGGAGGGCGTAGTGGGTGCTCTTTGTCGATCCTGGTCGATCCCCGCTGTGGCGGCTGTTGATTTTCGAATTGAGGCCCGCGCTCAGGAAGAGTGTTCCACCCGCGGCTTGGCTAATTCATCAAGGTGGCGACAAAGAGCGGGCACGGAACCTGGCAGATGAGCCATCGGTCACTGGGCGTGAGACGGATGGTCCGTGACCGTTAAGAACGTGGATGCGCTACTGCTAGAGAACCCAGCGAGCTTCAAGCTGATTTGGCGCAGCAGGGCGCCGCTCTCTCTGCCCATTTGAGCTGCGTAAGCGTGATCGCTTACGTTCGTGTGCATGTTGGATGCATATTGTTGGCCCCAGTCAGCCACCGCAGGTGATTCCGTCGACCTGATGGTGAGTTCAGACCAATCGATTGGCTTGCTTGAGATTGTCAGAGTCGGTGCAACCGAAATCCTGGTTGATTCCCGCCAACTCACTGGTCTCGCTGCGCAGGTCGTGCCAGACGACGTTGGACGCAATGGTTGTGGCTGGGATCCAACGCTGCAGATAGAGATTGATCCAGCGTGGAAATCTGGCTTTTATCTAGCGCGCCTGACGAACGGCATGGACACGACTGGTGCGTTCTTTGTCGTCAAGGCAACCAAACCTGGCAACGCCCTGCTCGTATTATCGACCACCACGTATGCGGCGTACAACGACTGGCAAGCGCCCAGTTTTTACACTGGCGGCCACGAATCATCAATGAAGCGTCCGTTACCGCCCGGGTTCTTGATCAATGACGATCCCCGCCGATATCGCGCCGCCAACACGATTGAATTGCCCCGCGACGAGCGACGAGCGCACTTTTCGACTCACTCGGTCTGGTCCGTTGCCGCGGGTTACTCGAATTGGGAGCATCTATTTGTTACTTGGGCCGAAGAACAGGGGATCACGTTCGACTATGCGACAAGCCTTGACCTAGCGACCGATCCAACGCTGCTCGACCCGTACAAGCTGTATCTCAGCTTGGGTCACGACGAGTACTGGACGGCGTCCATGCGTGACACCGTCGAGTCGTGGACCGACAGTGGGGGAGCGGCGGTGTTCCTCTCGGGCAATACGTCGTTCTGGCAGATCCGGCTGGAAGCGGACGACAGCCGGGTTATCGGCTACAAGTTTGACTTCGAACTCGACCCTGTCGTGGGCACCCATGCTGAGCAGTCGGTATCAACCATGTGGAGCGACCCGCTCACAGGCCGTCCAGAGAACCAGATGACGGGTGTGAGTTTCACACGTGGTGGCTACGCGAACATGGCGCATGCGCCTGCGGGTGGTGGCTACACGGTGCACCGACCTGAGCACTGGGCGTTCGCCGGCCTCGACCTTCAAGAGGGTGATGTGGTTGGTAGCGACCCCATGGTCGTCGGGTACGAATGCGACGGTTGCGAGATGACACTGGTGGATGGTCGACCCGTGCCAACAGGCGCCGGTGGGACGCCAGAGAGTTTTGAAATTTTGGGAACTGCCCCCGCAAAGCTCTGGGAAACTCATGAGCTTGCTCGCGGTTTAAGCGGCGACTATGTGGGCGAACTCAACTGGGTCGCAGCTCGACTCGGGGGAGCCGATACGAAGGCAAACCGCGATGTCTACGAGGCAGGTGCTGCGGTTATGGGAACCTACGAACGCGGCGACGGCTGGGTCTTCACGACCGGGTGCACCGACTGGGCCTATGGACTGGTCAACCCGGTGGTCTCACAGATCACCCGCAATGTCATCGATCGTGCCCTAGGTGCGAGCTAAGTAGGGAACCTATTTACGCGTCGCCCTATCGCCATGGTGCTATGTCATCGGGGGTCATCGATTCGACCAGCAGCGTTATGCGGGAACCCCTAACCGGTCGTACGCCGGTGCCAGTGCCTGAAGCTCTGGCATGACTTCTTTTGCGAACAGTCGACAGCTTGCTTCAGCATCTGCCATGGGCATGCCGCCATAGCTGAAGACGGCCATGAAGCCATCGTTGTAGGTGTTGTCCTGAATGGTCATTACCTTTTCTTTGACCTGGTCGGGTGTACCCCAAACCTGTAGACCGAGGAAGAAGTCGGTCATCCGATCCTTCCCGCCTGGCTCATTAAGACGGTCGAACATTTGGCCGTGGAACTCGTAGCCCTTGGTGTTCTTTAGATGGTCTTTATCGAACTCGTAGTGGTCAACAATGGAGTCCCAGTACGCACCGATGTATTCGCGAGCCATGGTTTCTGCTTTGTCGGCCGACTCGTCGACATAGGTCCAGCCTGCGACCATCGGGGTTGGGGGTTCCTCCCCAGTCGCATCGCGGAACACGCTTCGGTATTGCGCGAGTTCGTCTCGGACGACCGACCACGGTTTCTGGGGAACGATCAGGAGGCCAACACCCATCTTGGCCATAATTTCGGCAGACTCGCTCGAGACAGCGGCGGCATAGGCCCGGCCACGGAAGCTTTTGCTGGGACGGGGCCGAATGTCCTTGCGCGGTTGGCGAACGAACTCACCGTCATATTCGACCCAGCCCTGCTCGAGACCCGTGAGCAACATGTCGGCCGTCTCAGCGAAGCGTTGACGGGCTTCCGGCATCTCAACACGGAATCCCTCAAACTCGACGCGACCGGTCCCGCGACCCATTCCGATGATGACCCGGCCATCAGACAGGTTGTCGAGCATGGCTATTTCTTCGACGACTCGGATTGGGTCGTGCCAGGGAAGAACGCACACCATGGACCCGAGCTGGATGTGCTCGGTGCAACCGGCCATGTAGCTCAAAAATTGAAACACATCAGGACACATCGTGTAATCGGTGAAGTGATGCTCGACGCTCCAAATGGAGTCATAGCCGAGTGGTTCAGCTAGTCGTGCAAGCGCAAGGTCCTGTTTGTAGACCTGGCTGTCGGGAATCTTCTCGCCCGGATTTTGAAAGATGACTGACATTCCGACATGCATGGTTGAACCTCTGGTTTCACAATGGGGAGTATTTAGCAATGGTAATGAACGCTACGAGCGTGGCGCGGGCCGAACGAGTTGACCTGGTAATGAGGTGCGGGCTGCGTCGACCGGCACACCGTCGCACTGGATAGGAACGCCGTTGACTAGCACATGCCTGATGCCCACCGGAGCGTCAGCGGTGAGCCTTTCGGCATTTGCGGGAAAGTCGCGTACCCTTCGGATCGGCCCAGGATCGACGGTCGCCGGGTCGAAGACCGTGATGTCGGCCCAATATCCGGGCCGAAGATAACCGCGGTCTTCAAAGCTCATAAGGTCGGCCTGTTGGCCTGTGAGTTTGCGGATGGCCGTCTCGATCGGCATCACACCGCGTTCACGAACCCAGTTGCCGAGCAGGTCGGTGGCTTGTGGTGCGTCGCATAGTTGGCCAACGTGGGCACCAGCATCGGAGAGGCCGAGGGTCGTATGTTCGTCTTGTAGCAGCTTGGTAATGCCGTCGATGTCGTCGTTAGCCAGAACAACCTTGATGCGCAGCATGAGATCAGGTTCAGCCAGGGTCAGTTCCATCAGCATGTCGAATGGATCGAGTCCAGCCTCGTCAGCTAATTCTGTAACGCGCCGGTCAACGAGTTCGGGGTTTGCCCCTGACATCATGACTTCCATGGTGTCCCACCTCGGCACGAGCATGCGCGGCGCATTCCATGCTTCGCGGACACGAGCCCGCCAGTCGGGGTCGGCAAAGGCCGCACGGCGGGCCTTTATGGACCCACCTGCAAGTTCGGCAAAGACCGGATTTGTGTTGAGCGTGAACGGCTCGACCATAGTCATCGAAAAGCTCAAGGGTCGACACGTAACCTGCGGCCAAACTTCAGCGCCGTCGGCCCACCCTTGACGGTTGATCTCGAGCGCCTTGAGATGTCCACCTGCGGGATTGGTCAGCACCGCCGTATAGGTGAAGGGAATGCCGATCTGTTTCTGGAGTGAATAGTTCTCTCGCAGCGACAGATTCTCGCCGCCGTTGACGCCAATAATGCCGCGCCCCGTCGTAGCGACTGCGGCGAACAATGCCTCGATCTCGGCTCGGTCGGCCCATCGGCTTGGGATTGGGCTGCCATCGGCGCCGATATGGGTGATGGCAAAACTGGTGGCGAAACCAACAGCACCCGCTTCCATCGCCTCGATAATCATGGCCGTCATGAGGTCAATTTCGTCTTGGGTGGCAGGCCGGCCGATGGCTTCGTCGCCCATGGCGTAGAGCCGGACAGCGGTGTGTCCGATGTAGGCGCTGTAGTTCAGCATCATGCCATGGCGTTCGACTGAGGCCAGATACTCGGGGAACGTCTCAAAGTCCCACGGCACGCCCTCGAGGAGGGTGGCCGGGTTCATGTCTTCGACCTTCTCCATTGTGTTTGCCATTAATTCTCGATCACCCGGACGCACCGGAGCGATTGAAAACCCGCAGTTACCGCCGACGACCGTCGTGACGCCGTGAAAGCACGAAGGGCTCAGTGCAGGGTCCCAGAAAATCTGCGCGTCGTAATGAGTGTGGATATCGATGAAGCCGGGCGCGACCACACATCCCTGCGCATCGAGAATTCGATCGCCTGTCAGGTTTTCGCCGATAGCGGAGATCTTCCCGCCGACGACGGCAACATCGGCCCGCCGCCCCGGTGAACCAGATCCGTCGATCACGGTGCCTCCCCGGATGATCAACACGGTGTCAGTCTCTTTCGCACTCATCACAACGCCCCTTGGTGGTTAGCCTCTTCAGCCAATCGTTCCAACATAGATCAGTACCTACGCGCGCGGCACAAAGCGTTAAAAACGAGCAAGAGAGATCCAGGCCGATTTCGCCACCGCAGGCACGCAGCGCCTAGAGGCAGCGGTCATTATGGACAGCTCGCACTGCCTGCGTAGGCGAGGCGAGACTCGGCAGATTTTGACGCCTCCCGCCCCGGGTCAGCCATGGTGTGTCCCTGGTCGCAAGCCAAGCGGAACTCATTACGCCTGAACAAGGCTAGATGGGGTGGTGGCGGGATGAACGACAGCCTCGGTCCTTGGTACCGACGTTTTGTCAAACCTCGTACCCGCCCATGTCTCAAATGTTGCGCTATTACTTATGAGGACGCGGTGAGGGTTCATGAAGGTTTTGGTCGCGCTCGGCCCATCGACTGGCGGCGATGGCGAGAGCCATAAAGATCACGATGGCAAGGCTGAAGGGCAGGACGGAATCGTTGAGCTGAGCATCGACGATGGCGCCAAGCAGAGCGCCGCCTGCAGTACGGATTGCACCGGTAAGTGCGGTTGCGGTGCCTGCGACCGCCCCCATTGGCTGAAGCGCAGCGGTGTTCAGATTGGGCATGAGGAACATGAACATGGCCAGCATTACGCCTAGGAGCGGCATATAGATCCAGAACGATGGCCGCCCGTCACTCAGCATGGCGATCGCTAGCAGTAGTAGCCCCATCGCCATGGCGGCCATAAGCATGACGCGAATGAGTCGATACATGCCGAAGTGGCCGACGACTTGTCCGTTAATGATCGCCCCGACGCCAAACAGGATTGCCACCGCGCCAAAGATGATGGGGAACTGATCGCCGCGGTCGAAGATGTCGCTAATGATGCGTTCGGAGCTGCCGAGATAGGCCGTGAAGATTGCCTGAAGGAACAGCGTGGCGATGGTGTAGCCGAGCGTCATTCGGTTACTGACGACCACTCTGAAGCCAGCAACGATTGAGCTGACTTCTAGCTCTCGGCGATGCTCGGGGCGAAGCGTCTCGTTCAGGCGTGAGGTCCACAGCATGATGACGAGTGACCAAATGACGCAGAACCAGAACAGTGACTGCCAGTTGAAGATCCCGATCAAGATCGCGCCTAACGACGGGGCGAATACGGGGACCAAGACAAAGACCGCCATGATCTGCGACATTGCTTGCGCCATCTTGGAGCCTTCGAAACTGTCACGCACGATGGCAATAGCTACGACCCGGGTACCGGCCGCTCCGACACCCCAGACGAAGCGGCCCATGAGGAGCCACAGGAAGCTTGGGGCTAGGGCGGACATGACCGCACCGAGTGAGTAGATCCCAATGCTGTAATAAAGGATCTTCTTACGACCGAACCGATCTGTAAGGGGCCCCCACACGATCTGAGCGACCGCCAGACCCAGGAAGAACACCGTGATTACCTGGGAAACCTGGTTGGAGTCATCGGCCAGGTTAAATGCACCCCGGATCTCATCGAATGCGGGCAGCAACAGATCGATACCCAGTGCGGTGAGTGCCATCAGCGATGAGATCATTACGAGCAGCTCTTTTGGGCCGAGGCCGCTACGCAAAGGACCGGCTTCGAGCGTGTTGTTCACCGTCCTGATGCTAGTCATTGGCGGTGCTACTGATCGTTTTGCATTCGTCTGAGGTCCCCAAACTGGTGCCAGAGGTGTCCGTTTGTCGGAGCACGGCCTGCTTCCATCCCAGCACAAAGCCCCCCGTTGATTCGTGTGGACTGGAGCCCCTCGCTCTAGGCCGCACGGTGCCCGTCATCGTTTAAGACGCTGCCCCTTGAGCGTCGGTCTCAACGGAAGTCGTGTTCTTGGGGCGATGTCGTCTGTCGCACCTTCCGAGACGTCAACCAGGAGTCGAACTTCTGACCAGCGCGATTGTGGTTGGCTGTGCCGGACTGGCTTCTTCGAACCAGGCGATCAACCGAGATCGCCGGACTCGTTGTGCGATTAGATGCCGCGATAGGTCGGTTCGCGCTTCTGAAGGAATGCCTCCACGCTCTCCTGGTGATCTTCTGTCTTGAGGAGGTCGTCGAGGCGGGGCAAAAGGAATGCTCGGAGCTCGTTACCCTGACTTGCCCTGCTCATTCGGAGCGCTTTCTTCGCCGCCTGAACCGCCAACGGAGCGTTTACCGTAATTCGCTGGGCCAGAGCGTGGGCCTCGCCCAAGAGTTGGTCGTCGGGAACGACTCGGCTCACTAGTCCGATCCTCGCCGCCTCGTGTGCGTCCACCATGTCACCCGTGAGCAGCATCTCAGCGGCCGCAGCGTGGCCAACTAGACGTGGCAGAAGTTCGAAACTGTCAGGACCAGCGACGATCGCTCTCTTGATGAACATCTCGGAGAATCGCGCGGATTCTGCGGCGATACGGATGTCGGCCAACAGGCTCAGCTCCATCCCGTAGCCCACCGCAGCGCCGTTCACCGCAGCGATAATCGGCGTATCTGACTGGGCCATGGGTATACCAGGCAGCTCCAGTTCGCCGGTTCGGATTCTCCTGGCAAGCTCTTCGGCGCCTGCTCCTAAGAGCTCCTTGACGTCGTCGCCAGTACAAAAACCTCGCCCCCGGGCCGTCCAAATAATGGCCCGTATCTCGGGGTCAGCATCGGCCTCTCTGAAGAAGCGGGAGAGCATCTCGTAGGCCTCGTAGTTGAGCGAGTTGTAGGCCTCGGGTCGGTTGATGGTGATCGTGGCAACATGGTCGGCAACTTCAAACAGCACAGCATCGGTCATGTATTGATCCTTAACCACAAAGCCAGGTCGGCGCAAACGGCTCAGATCACCGACTTTCCGGGTGCTATCACGCTGTTTGGTCCAGAACTCATCGAAGAGGTGGACCGTAGTTGTCGGTGTGGGACCTCCCAGGAATGCACCGTCAACGACGTCTCAGTACTGTTTCCCCGCACACTCTGGGAGTGTCAGGGCATCCGGCCTAGTGGTGTGGCTCTAGACATGCTGAGTAGTGTTGATGGTTAGTGGCGGGGCGCTCGAGTAGCTCGGCCGTTCCAACAGCCTCGGTGCCAGTGACGGCGAAGATCGACGGCGTCGGGTGGCACGGCAACAATATGACCAACGCCACGTTCGATGTCGCGGTTGCAGCCGGGGCAGAGGTATCTCTTGACAGCCTGGTAAGGCTGTACAAACGCGGTGTTAGCGTCGGCCCAATAGTCGACGGTGGTTCGCTTCGCCATGCCCATCCAGTGTGCCGGGCCAGACAATGGCCGCGGGCGCTTTGAATCAAAGAGTAGCCCCACGACTCAGTTCATAGAGGGCCGCACGCCTCACCTGCAGATGGTTCTGGAGCGCTACGCCTGTTGGCTAGCAACGCTCGTGGGACGCTGGCCTAGGGGCGGATCGACTCGTCATGCCAGATGAACTCGACTCCGGCATCGGTCAGTCGGCTGACCGACTCAGCGAAGACCGGGTGGTTCGAAAAGCCGTCGCTCATTTGTGGTTCGATGGTGATGGGCACCTGTCGAGCGATCGCCTCGCAGGCCAGACCGCTCACCATGTCATCGGCAAGGCCAAAGGCGATCTTGTTGATGCTGTTGAAGCCAGCGGG
>MEHZ011504768.1_pt1 | contig 40650 bp, 29 predicted proteins | sample 897221 | NCBI WGS metagenome assembly MEHZ01 (sample SAMN05514161, study PRJNA337945) | marine metagenome | isolation source: marine surface water | place: Arctic Ocean | collected 2007-12-13 | reverse complement strand
GTGGGACTGGCCGGACTTGAACCGGCGGCCTCCGCATCTTCAGTGCGGCGCTCTCCCAACTGAGCTACAGTCCCTTATTCCGTTCCTAAGACAAGTAAGACTTCAAACCTTCCAAGAATAGACTTAAAAAATGTCATCGTCATCATTTTTCTCTTCAAATGAAATCATATCATTGGCCTTATTACTAGTTTTCTTAGGTTTTATAGTTGAAATATCGTTTGTAGGTTTATTTTTAGACTCTACATCTGAAACTTTCGGTATTAAAATTTCTTGCTCATCCATTTCCAGTTCTTCTGGATCAAGTCCATGGTGAGTCGCAAGTCTTAATTTACGCTCATCTCTTGCCCTTATTTCCAATAATCTCTGCCTTGCCTTATCATAATGCTGTAACATATACATAGCGTCGTGCTCAAGCAACGGAGAGTCGGAAATTATAGTAATATCCATCCAATCTCCTTCTTCTGCTAGAAATTCTGCAAAAGGTTCAAATTTTAAATCCGATTTTTTAATCTGAGTATAATGTAGTGCATTCCCCATTCTGTGTTCAACACCTGCGAAATGACAATAAAATTTTGACCCGCCATAATTTTCTCTTACTTGGTCAAATAATTCTGCATAATCCTCACTTGTCCTCATTCTGCCATGTCCTCTGGCATGTATGTGAGCCATATTAAGAACTGGGACTGTCCCTTCAACGTGATTACATACTTCTAGAACTTCTTCTACAGTGCCCCATAATTCCTGCCTTCCCGATGTTTCAATTCCAACTAAAGATGGTTCTGCTTCGTGGACCCAGGGGAATGCAGAATATTCTTCTTCTTCTTTTTCATCGCCCCATATACTACGTACTCTGTCAACAACTCCTGAAAATATATTCACTAGTTCTTCATTAGCTTTTCCTCCTGGCTCATAATCTCCATATGGGCCAACATGATAGGTAATATGCCTAGCATTTACTAACTTTCCTGCCTGCATACTAGCTTCCATTTTTGAAAGGGTTCGATTTCTTTCTCTTTTACTGCCCAGTAATTCAGCATAATATGGACCATGCATGTTCATCTCAAAATCTGATTTCCATGACAGAATTCCTGCTTGCCAATATTGATCAAAATGGTGCGGCTGAACTGTCCTTACGGTTTGTACTTCCATCGCATCAAGTCCTAACACAGTAATATCATCCATTCCTTCCACGATAGTCCTACCTTTACAAGAAAGTGGGACTCCAGCGGGACCTAATTTTAATGACATACTTGGTGCACCTAGGGCTCTTGGGAAATGCCATCCCTTCAAAAGGAGTTTTCTAAAAACTTCAAATAATATCAATTAATTTGTTATTTCAATATTAATCAGAATATTTAGCTGCAATATATATTCCTTCATTGTCGAGACTTTGCAGTGGCAACATATTTAGAAAGTTAGCAATCCATTTTTGATATGGAATATTACTTTCAAGTGTAACATTCAATGACCCCCTAGAATGTACGATTATTGCTTCTTTTGATTTTTCATCATAAGTACAGACTATTGGTACGATACCTTTAATTCTTATATTACTTAATAGATCATTCATTTCAATATTTTCTAATTTTGCAATATATTTTATCGCATCAGTAGTCATAAATAAGATATTTATTTGTCTAATTTTTCCTATAACAGCACCCCACATTTCTGAAAGAAGAGATATATCTTTTGGAACGTCAACTATCATCACGGTTTTTGATCCTTCTAATTCTCCAAAAGTCATTGAAGCCGCCCATGCATTTTTCGGAGATAATCCTTCAAGGACAGTAGTGGAGGAAATGATTAACCAATGTATATTTTGAAGATTTTTTCTCCAATCTATATCTCCATAATTAAAATTATGAAAATATTCATGAGGTTTAGAAGTTATTTTAATTATTTTAGACCCCATTGAATCTGCATAATTTGACACTAATGCACCTGAATCTATGCCTTCCGGATGCCTAAAGTTAGCAATTGATACTGTGTTGTTCACTTACCATACGAGTATTGCAGAGATAAAGGACTTATCTCAAGTTAATTTCCAACGGAGAAGGGCTATTGCCCCTCCAAAACTTGTTAATTGTTGACCTGCGTCGTGATCTTCTGAAGATTGAATGACTATGCCTTTTGACTCTGATATAATATCAACAATAGACGCCCATGCCCCATTATCTTCAATATCTCCCTCGCGTAAAAGTGATGCTTTTATCACCAATTTTTCTACTGCTCCAAGATTTGAGGCCTCATATATTTCATCAATTCCAAAGCACACATTACCCCCCATAGAGATTCTTTTCAATCCTTCTTCTATTGTCCTAATTTGTCCTATTAAGGCATTTTTCCCTATTAGAGTATCTGCTAGCCCTTCTGCAAGAATTTCATTTGCTGCTGATCTCCCTCCAATTGAAGTTGGGGCATTGAGACATTCATTTTTTGCACCTAAATTTCTAAGGCTTTTCTCGAATGACTCTCTTGCAAGCCCTGGGCCACAAATAATCAAGGGTATTTGATTGTTGAAAATTAACATACATTCTTTGGCGACCTTTACAAAAAAATTATTCCTAATTTCAGTTGTATCAGAATATCTTTTCCCTCCCCCTCTCATTGAAAATGATGAAATATTTCTCATGCCATGTTGTGTAACTTCGAATACTAAAATATCATCATTTTCTACAACTATTAATCCGGAATTTATTTTTTTTGAATTTAAAAAAGATTCTTTTAGTAAATCTCTATCATAATTTAGCATTCCACCTTCTCTAGTTATTTCTAACTCACTTCCAACAATTATAATATGGGTATGGTGGCTTCCAATATCTATTGTTGCTTCAGATATAAGTCCATGGATTCTCAAATTCTCCGAAAAGGATTGAAATGCCCCCGATAGAACTTTCAAAACAATCCACATTGGTTTTCTCTCGGCACTCTTTGCCCTTCCATCTTCTTGAGTTCCAGTCGTAGAATCTCTACGATTCGAGAGCATACCTAAATAGGAGCCATTGCTACAAATTTGATATAAAGTCCAAAGATCACTTTCATTATCGACCCTGACTCTAAAGCCTTCATCAAGGATTTTAATTTTACGCACTTTAATTCACTTATCCAAATACGCCTATTAAATTACCATCTTCATCCATATCCATATCTAGGGCAGCGGGCCTTGAAGGCAGTCCTGGCATAGTCATCATAGAACCACATACTGCTACAATAAAACCTGCTCCAGCATTTATCCTAAGTTCTCTAATTGGCATTATAAATCCATCTGGTGCACCCAATATTTTCTTATCATGGCTAAATGAATATTGATTTTTAGCCATGCAGACAGGTAGTGTGTTTTTATTCCATTTTTCTATTGTGTTTAATGTCCTAATGGCTTCAGGACTAAAATCGACTGTTTGCGCACCATATACATTTGTTGCAATTTTCAATATTTTTTGCCTTACATCTAAAGTCGGATCAACAATAGGGACATATGGGCTATTAGCATGATTGTAGTCATTACAGGCTGCGACTACTGCATCTGCAAGATCTATAGCTCCAATGCCTCCTTTGGAATGGCCTTCAAAAAGTACTACTGCATTAGCTCCTGCCTTTTTTGCTTCATTAGTCAATGCATCTATTTCACCAATTGTATCCGTTGAGAATTTATTTATGGAGACAATGATGGGTATTTTTGTAGATTTTAGATTCCTAATATGCCTCCTTAAATTAGTAGCAGAGCCTTTTCTGACTGCATCTATATTTTCTAAGCTTATTTCGGATTTGTTGGGCCGAGCACCCCCTCCTGTAGAAAATCCTCCCCCATGTAATTTCATACTCCTAATAGTAACATTTAAGACAATACAACTAGGGATAATTCCCGATGCTAATGATTTGATATTAAGTGCCTTTTCGGCCCCCATCTCGGCCCCAAATCCTGCTTCAGTAACAACATAATCTGAACATGATAATGCTATTTTATCAGCAATTATTGAAGAGTTTCCATGCGCAATATTTGCAAATGGGCCGCAGTGAACAAACGCAGGATTTCCTTCTATTGTTTGAACTAAATTTGGTAGGAAGGCATCCCTAAGTAAGAGTCCCATAGCACCTGCAGCGCCTATATCATTTGCAGTAACGGGTTCTCCATCTTTTGTTTCAGCAACAATGATTCGCCCTAATCTTAATCTTAAGTCTTGATAGTCGGATGATAAAGACAATATTGCCATTACTTCGCTTGCGGCTGTGATGTCAAAACGATCTGTTCGATCTAGTCCATTGGAAGCACCTCCTAGGCCTATTGTTACTTCTCGTAAACTTCTATCATTCATATCTATAACTCTCGGCCAAAATATCCTATTTGTATCAATTTTAATTTGATTTCCTTGATGCAAGTAATTATCTAAAATTGCAGAGCATAAATTATGTGCAGAAGTTATAGCATGCAAATCTCCAGTAAAATGCAGATTAATTTGTTCCATTGGCAATACTTGGGAAAATCCTCCTCCTGCAGCGCCACCTTTAATTCCAAAAACAGGCCCTAATGAAGGTTCTCTGATGACGCAGCATGCATTATGTCCTTGTTTATTTAGTCCTTGATTAAGCCCAATTGTCGTTACAGTTTTACCTTCACCAAAAGGCGTGGGATTGACACTCGTAACAAGAACCAATGAACCTTGTTTGTTAGTAATATTTTTTTGTAATGCTTTCCAGGATATTTTGGCTATGTTAGGGCCCTGTAAAATCAAGTCACTGCGGTCCAAATTTAATTGCTTTGCAATTTCTTCTATCGCCGCAGGTTTTGCTGCTCTTGCAATGTCTAAGTCGCTGTCCATAGCCATTCCGCAGAACTAACCTTGTTTGAAACCTTCATTGGTAATAATCGATTGGCACGCATATGATTATGCCCGAGTACTGGGGAATTGCAGGTCATCCAATAAAACATTCCCTTACTCCCAAGATTTTCAAAATAATAGGTAAACACCTTGGAATTATTAATCCAAAAATAGTATTTATTGATGTCAAAAATATAGAAGAATTTGAAAGTAAAATTAGTAGATTAGAAGGAGATATTTGGATATCAATTACAACACCTTTGAAGCACGCTATTGGCACCATGATGGATAATAGCCCAGATACTGAAGTAAATTCAATTAATCAGATAATTAGAATTTCAGATAAATTATTTGGAATTGATACCGATGGAGATGGATTTGTTAATGCATTAAGATATTTGGGAATTAGCATAAGTGGCTCTAAATTGAAATTAAAGGGAGGAGGTTCTTCCGCTAGGTCCATTGCAAATTCGTGGAGTAAAGAAGGTGGCAAGTTAATAATAATTGAAGGAAGACGTAAATTAATTAATGGACCTTGGGATAAATCGATAATCAAAGACACTGAGGCAGATTTTTTTCTAGATCTGGATGAAAATCCTGGATTTCCAATTAATAGAGATTCTATAAAAAATAAATTATCAATCACTTATGATAGATTCTCAACTGAAAATGATTTTGCAATAGTTATGTTAGTTGCTCAACAATTGAAGGCTTGGGAAATATTTTATAAAAATGAAAAATTAAATTTACCAAGTATTAAAATTGTATTGAATGAGTTATTTAATTCCTAAAGAGGAATATTACTATGTTTTTTTGGTAATGTAAATTCTCTCTTTGATAACAACGCCCTTAATGCTCTTACTAAATATTCACGAGTCAGGCTAGGATCAATAATGTCTTCGAGCCAACCTTTTTTTGCAGCAGAGAAAGGATTATCAAATTTCATCATTTCATCATCTCCAGAACCGTATATTTCTTCATCATATTTAGTATTGGAAATCCATTTAGAATCCATCAGAGCAATATCTCCCGATGGCCATGAAACATTATAATCTGAACCAAGTTGTTTACAGCCCATGGCTAAATAAGCTTCACCATATGCTTTTTTCATGATTACAGATAGTTTAGGAACTGTGGCTTCAGAATACGCAAAAAGCAATTTTGCACTGTCCCTAATTATCCCTTCCCATTCTTGAATTACCCCTGGAATAAAGCCTGGTGAATCGACAAATGAAATAATAGGGATGTTGAAGCAATCGCAGAAACTAATAAATCTAGCGGCCTTTATGGATGATTTTGCGTCGAGGAATCCTGATAAAACATTAGGTTGATTGGCAACGATACCGATTGAATAACCGTCTAAACGTGCAAATCCTATCACTAAATTACACGCATAATTGGGAAAAAATTCTAAAAAACTATCTTTATCCGTAACTTGAGATATGACTGATTTGACATCATATGGTGATTCTTGATCATTGTTGATTATCTTATCCAAAGAATGACATTTACGATTCCATGGATCATCATTTTTTCCCATAATAGGATTAGAAGACATATTATCAGGAATATAAGAAATTATCTTAGATACCATATCTAACGCGGTGTTTTCATCTTCGGCCAATAAACATGCAATGCCGCCTCTAGCACCATATGACTCCATATCTTCCATAATATCCGTTTCTTCCTCGGATGTATGTTTAGGGTAATCGGGATTTGAGAGGGATATTTTTCCTGAAGATATGTCCATTATGATGAAATCAGATAACCCTACTGCTAAAGCACTAACTCCGGTTACATCACCTAAAACTATCGATATCAAAGGAACTCTTCCGGAACAAGCAGATAATATATTTAGAATTTCTCCAGATGGCCCTAATGATTTAATGCCCTCTTCGGGCCTTTGGCCTATGCCATCCCAAATTGCAATAACTGGTAGAAGAGATTTTTCAGCAAATTCTAAAATCTTGACAATTTTTTTCCCATGCATTTCCCCAATTGATCCAGAAAGTATAGATTTATCTTGAGAAAAACAAACGACTCGTCTGTCATTAAGCATACCATGCCCTGCAACAATGCCATCACCAAGCGTTTTATGTAAATGTAAATTATAATCATATGAACGGTGATTTACAAATGCATCTATTTCTACAAAAGAATCTGAATCAAGTAAAGAAATGATTCTTTCCCTAGCATTTAATTTTCCCTCGGACCTTAATTTTGCTAATACTTCCTTATCTCCAGAATTTTGAGCCTCATATTGGATTGCATCTAGATTTTCACTTGGAGATACTCCCGCCATAAGCCTCGGTCGCGTAACGGGTTCATCATTAAAGCGGATAGAATATAACTATTCACTGACAAATTTAGGATTTTCTCCCACTAAATCTGATGACCATTGTTTGGCAATATATTCCTTTTTACCATTAATTGAAAGTAGATAATGTAGCTTTACTAGAGCCGAACCAGGAGGGCATAGAGAATCATGCCCCAAAATTCCCATCTGTTGTTGTTTTCTTCCTTTGGAATAAATATTCATATTAATTGGCCCATTAATAGTTTGAGCCACTATTACTACTATGCCATCATCAAGGCAATAATCTTCAATTACTGACTTTAGGCTAGTATTTTCAATACTATCATTTTCAGGATTTGATATTGGCAGATGCCCCAATCCAGTTCCATGTAACAATAAAGCATCAAAATTTAGTTTGATAGCTGCTTCAATTAATTCTGATTGCATATGGGGGCCTGCAATAAATTCTGCAATTCTAATATTTTCATTAAATATTTTTGGACTCTGAGTTTCAAATCTAGATTCAAGAGGTTGATAATCTCCCATGATAATTATTATTTCTTTCTTCTGAATCATAATATTTGCAATAGGTTTTTGATTTATAGATTTAAATGAGTCGCGTCTAGATGAGTGATATTTTCTACTTGCACAACCGGGCAAAACTACACAATTACCATCAGAAGAACTTGCATGAAGGATTATTACTGAAGAATCACGATATCCCGATGGTTTTGGACCGTTTGCAGCCCACATCACCGAAGCAATAATATTCTCTGATGCATCTGAGGACCCCCTATCAGGAGATCTTTGAGAGCCAGTTAACACAATTCTCCCAGGGGGTTTACATCCTTCTCCTCCCCATCCGTATGCCATTGCTGCAGCAGATAGATGAAGAGTATCTGTACCATGAGTTATTACAACTCCGGATGCTCCTTCTGAAAATGCTTTTTCAGTTGCCTTTAGCATCATATTCCAGTGCCTTGGACGAATATCGTCTGACCACATATTACCTAATTTTAATACTTTAATCCTGGCTATAGTTTCCAATTCAGGCATTGCATTAATTAATTCAATTGGCTCAAAACTTGCAGATACTGCGCCTGTCTTATAATCTACCTTACTTGCAATAGTCCCTCCAGTATGAATTAAGTATACTAGTGGGAGAGATTCATTAGCATCATATTTTAAATTATTAATTGGGCTATTTTTTAAAGGTTCGGAAATTATTTCAAAATTAGAAATATAGGTCATTGGAAATGATATATTATATCCATTTAATAGTTTAATTGTTAATAAATCTACATCTGATGATGGTAGCAATATTCCCGTATGAGTATCTTCACCTGACCATGTTTTGACAAAAATTTTTATCGAAGTACCAGGTTCCGGTAACTCATCCATTGATACTGGGTAAGGCATCTACTCCATGAACAAAACCCAAGATAATTATTAATAACACATATATTTCAATTTTATATATGGCATAAAATTATGGTGCCGGGAGCGGGACTTGAACCCGCGACCTTCGGATGTCTCAGACATTCTCAGGGGCTGTGTTACGCTCATCGTTAGTTTCGTAGAAGATAGAATCTCCAACAAAAAATACCCTATGAGTCCGACGCGCTACCAACTACGCCACCCCGGCGATATACCTCCGAATCAAAAACACCATTTGAGCATTCGCCACAAAATCAAATTAATAGATTACAATATCCATCATAGGGTTGATGTGGGAGTTAGTCTCGCATTAGTTTGAGACGCATGGTAGATATTGACTCAGCCCTTAGAGCCAGCGCTTACTCAGGGAAAAAAAATAAAAATACCAGCGATGATAATAAAGATGTTCCTAAAAAGGGTTTAGAACCTTTTGACCCAAAAGTACATGCAAAAAAAGAAGTAGCTGATGCTTATTCCATGTGGCTAGTAATAATATATGGATTCCTAATTGCACTTTTTATGCGCTATATATTTATGCCCACTCAAGACTCAATGGAAGGAATATTATGGCTTTTACCAGTTATGTTAACTGCAACTATACCTTCCTTACATAAAATTATAATTCCTAAAAATTACAGTGAGCTTTACACAAGGGGAAATTGGTTCAGAGGAGGATTTCTATTTCTTTTTTCATGGTTAGCACTTTCATTTATATTGCTTAATCCACCTATGGCAGATATTGCAGCCCCTACTATCGCATCAGGAATAGATATTCAAGACAATAATGATACTGCAATCATAGGGCACTCATGGGACGGAGACGTATTTGAAATAAATCTTAAAGAAAATACCGCAGAAATTATCTTAGGAATGTCAGTAAGGGATAATGTTGATGCTGAAAATGCCATAATACGAATAGAAATTAATCATAGCACATTATCAGAATCGATAATTCTTGCTAATGGATCTGTAATTAATCAGCAACAAGCAATTGAAAGATTTGATAATGTTGACAAATGGTTAAGGGGTGAAGATAAAAATATTGAGAAAGAATTTACTGGAAAACCAGATGTTGCACCCAATAGTAATGACATAGGATTAGCTTGGAATTTGGCTGAAGAATTAGATATCAATAACATTAATCTGGGAGAATATGAAATTAAAATATATCTAATGGAAATAGGTAAAGATGTAAAACCATTTGATGAGAATACATGGGAAAAGACATATACATTGAAAATAATTAGGACCGAAAGTTGAATACTTAGATATTTAATATTGCACATATTTTTGCAGTCATGGCATCAAGTTGAAGAGATTCGCCCCCTCCTTCAACCATTCTAAAGTCAGTCTCCGCCATAATTTCAGTAATACTTAATTTTTGTAATTCGTCAAGAAATTTTACCATACTTAATTCTCTATGTAATTGATTCACAAAATCTGTACCGGCTAATCCAAAATTGTTTAAAATTTCTTTCAAACGCCTTCTTGCTGGTTGAAAACCATCTTCTTTACAGGCTAGAAAATAACGATGTAGGGCCTCAGGAGGTGCTGTTGCTGTGGTCTCATAAACTAAATCCCTTGTTACGTTTGAATCCAAAGATGCTGCAACTTGTAATGATGTTATTGCCTTCCTAAGGTCTCCAAGGCTAACTTGTGCAATCGCCTTTGCTGCTTCATGCTCTATCATAATATTTTCATTTTTAGCTACAATTGATATTCTCTCCAATATTTGTTCATTTTCTAATGGCCTAAATCTAAAAACAGCGCATCTAGACTGAATTGGTTCAATTATCTTAGAAGAATAATTACAGGATAGGATAAATCTGCACGTTTCAGAATTTTGTTCCATTATTCTGCGTAATGCACCTTGTGCATCCGGAGTTAGTGCATCTGCTTCATCTAGAAAAATTACCTTAAATGACGTTCCTGGACTTGGTGCAGTTCTAGCAAATTGTTTCACCTTTGTACGTATTGACTCTAACTTACGCTCATCACTTGCATTCATTTCTAAAATATTTCTTCTAAATTCTTTCCCAAAGACATCTCTAGTTAAGGCCAATGCAGCAGTAGTCTTGCCAGTTCCAGGCGGCCCGGCAAAAAGTAAGTGAGGGAATGATTTATTATTTGCATACGCACTAAGTCTTGCTACGACCGCTTGCTGACCTTTTATTTCAGAAACTGTTTTTGGACGATATCTTTCAACCCATAATTCACTCATATCTAATCTACTCCTAGAAATTTATCTTAATATTTTTCATCTTCATTTGGAAATTCAGAACTCCTAACATCTACAATATATTGCTTGACTGCTAGATCGATAATCTCGCCTAGGTTTGCATATCTTCTTAAAAATCTTGGACTAAAATCTTTTGTCATCCCAAGCATATCATGTAATACTAATACTTGCCCATCACAGTCCGGGCCAGCCCCTATTCCAATAGTTGGAATAGATAATGACTTAGTCACCTTCTTGGCTAATTCTGCAGGTATCTTTTCGAAAACTATTGAAAAACACCCTGCATTTTCTAATGCTATAGCATCATCTAATAGTTTCTTAGCTTCCAAATCTTCTTTTGCCCTTACGGTATAAGTACCAAATTTATAAATAGACTGAGGAGTTAATCCAAGATGCCCCATAACTGGTATTCCAGCAGTCATTATTCTCTTTATTGAATCGGTTACTTCGATTCCACCTTCTAATTTAACAGCATGCCCCCCGGTTTCTTTCATTATTCGTATTGCAGAGTCTAGAGCATTTTTTGAATCCCCCTGATAAGAACCAAACGGCATATCAACAACAACTAATGCTCTATCTACAGCTTTTTCGACACATTGGGCATGATATATCATGTGATCTAATGTTATTGGAACAGTCGTATCATTTCCTGCCATTACATTAGAAGCAGAATCTCCAACAAGAATTACATCTATTCCCGCGCCGTCGACCAACTTTGCCAAGGAATAATCATAAGAAGTGAGCATAGTAATTTTCTCACCCTCATGCTTCATCTCTTGCAGGGTATGTGTTGTTACTTTCTTGGCTCGACTCGCGATTGACATATGCTTACTCCAATTCGTCGGGAGAGGAGTGATGACTTCAACTAAGCGATATAATGGCGTATCCTAAAATTCAGTTTCTTCGACATAAATTAAAAATTCATCTATATCAATTACGCCATCTTCGTTTTCATCGACACTATGGAAATATGACCTAAGAGTATCTTGATTTTCTCCATTGTAACCAAGTGCTGTCATTGCAGCTACAAATTCATGTAAATTTAGATGGTTGGTTCCCTCGATATCTGCAGCATGGAATGCTGCATGTCGGCGACGATGTTCGACCTCATCGGGATTAGTTAACATCAACCTAAAGGTATTCCAAGGAGTAATTTCAGGTTTTTGATGTTTCTTCCCATATGAAAAATAAATTATCGACCCAATAATAATTGCAACTGATGCTCCAATGATTGCTTTGGACCCCATTAGATATAATAGGCCAATGCTAGTAATTATTCCCATTATTTGGAAAAAAGGGAATAAGGGAGATTTCCATTCTGGATTATACCATGAATGAGAATTACTTGAACGACGTAGAATTATTACTGAAGAATTGATAATAATAAATATCATAATTTTAAATCCAGATGCTAATTCTGCTACATCATGGACTGGTAAAAAGGTAATTGCGAAGTACATTGCGGCTCCTGTGGAGATTATGGCCCAATGAGGAGTTTCGAATTTCCCGTGTACATCTTCAAGGAAATCTGGCAGTAAACTATCTCTCGCCATTGCAAAAAGAAAACGTGAAGATGCCATAATTCCTGCTAATGCCATAGAAGTCATTGTCAATACAGCCAAAAAAGCAGCAAAAATTCCAAAATTATAACCTCCAACCTCATTTGCAAAAATGTAAACTGGATCTTCTCTGGCATGACTTGTTCCTTCTTCTACGTAGAATGATGGATCTACACTTGCAGCCATTATCAAAGTAACAAATACATAAAGTAATGTACTAAAAAATAATGATAATAATATCCCTTTTGGTATATTATTAGTTGGATTTTTTATTTCTCCGCCAACTGCTGCAATCTTCGTAACTCCAGCATATGAAACAAATACTAATGCTGCAGTGGATGCAACTGATTCCCAGCCCGACCCAAAGGCATCTCCAGAAAATACATTATTCCAATTCATTTCAACTGTAAAAATTGCTAAAATACATGTTAAAAATAGAAATATAGTTGACAAAAGTACTATTGGAGTTTGTACTTTTTTAATTCTCTTAACTCCCATAATATTTATTATGACAATAAAAATCAATAAAATTAATGAAGCATATTCGAGATTTATTTTCATCCCAAAAATATCTTCAATAACCCACAAATAAGCCTTGAATCCTATTAATGCGAAAGCAGATTTGAGCATAAAATTAGCCCAGAGTCCCAATCCTGAAATAGTTCCAATCAATGGCCCGAAAGTTCTCTCGATGTAAACATAAGAGCCCCCAGAGGATGGCATGGCCGTTGCAAGTTCTGATTTTGAAATAGCACCAGGTAGAACAACTAATGCTGCTAGCAAATATGCTAGCCAAACTCCTCCTGCTGGATTTGAACCACCTCCCAATTCAAGCATAGCCAATGCAGGGAGGACAAACAATCCTGAACCTAACATTGCGGAGAGGGATATTATTACAACTGAGAATAATCCCAATTTTCGTTCCAAAGTATCCGATACTTGTTCAATTGGTTGTAGAACTATGCCAAAAAGTTCGTTAGGAGAAAATCTTCTCATGACTTTTGGGATGACGGCGTAGTATTAAATTATTAATATCTACATTGTTTTTTTTCATACTTTTGCGATAACTTTCAACTCAACGGCAATTGGAGTTGGCAGTGCTGAAACCGAACAAGTCGTACGTGAAGGCATTATTTTCGAAAAATATTCAGCATATATTTCATTATATCCCTCAAAATCACGGTCCATATCGATTAGCATTGAATAAACATCAACAACTTTTGACAAACTTGAACCATATTCTTCCAAAATAATACTAATATTATCGATAACTGACCTTGTTTGTTTACGTATATCATATTCTAAAGAATTACCGTTTTTATCTCTAATCGCACCCCCTATTATCTCATTAGTGAGGGGAGATCTTGGACCTATTCCGCTAACAAAAATTAGGTCACCAGACCTGTAGAGGTGAGGATATGCCCCTACAGAAGATGGTCCTTTAGTTGCAATAAATGGGCCATCTTCAGGCAATAATTTTTCAATTAGGCCTTTATCATCTGTTTGATTATTTTCATTCATAATGCGCCCTGCCCTAAGACGTTACGATCTCCTTGATAATATTCAACATCATCTTCATCGAATTCTTTGTCCCCTACAGATTCATGTGACGGAGTTAGTTGAATAATTGCTCCTCCAGAGCCATGTAAGGCCTCGTAAGCAAGAATTTCCCCGTCATAATTATTATGTTGGCCCATAGTTGCTGCCATCCACCATACTGGCTTGTAGGCAGCTACTTTTTGTATCCTTATTTGACCATGAATATCCCTAGATAATTGACTAAGATCCTCTAGTCTACCGTCTTTGAAGAATTCCAATATTTTCCTGTTCCACTCATCATCTTTAGGACTATGGATCCTATCTTTTGATGGATCGATATGTTCAGTAAACATTCTGTTAGACAAGCTAGCAACTACTACTACTACTGCCTTTTTTCCCTGAGTTGAAAGGGCATCATTCGCAGCCTTTCCTAGAACTATGGTCTCTGACCTATTGGAATACATATTACTTGAAATTATACATGCTGGAATTTTATTATCTGGATTTAAAAGAGATAGGGCGACTATTGAACCAGTATCTATAGGAAATCCCTCATAAGCCACAGTTCTTGAATGGAGGCCACGTTTCTTTGCAGCTTCCATGTATTCATTAGAAAAATCTGAGTCAATTTTAAATTTGTAGGGCATACTGCCTAAAAAATGAAAATCATCATCAACATGGGTCCATTCTGGCTCCGGATGTGCCTGGATTTGATGCCCGACTATACTTGGCCATGTAGTAGAATAAACTAATATTATATCTGCACCACTTTCTTCAATCCGAGTTTTAAGAGTATCATATGCTGAACGTAAATTACCATATCCTTGATTTAATTCAGGAGCAAGGAGCGGTTGGGGATGCGGTGGGCAGTAAATTCCAAATAATATGTTTGATTTAGTCGACATTTGAATACCTCAAAGAACTATTTCCCTGGTTTCTGAATTAGGGTCCCATGCAACAATTGCATTTCCAGTCCCAATGACTGATTGGTACCCATAAATTTCGGCAGGATATTGTGGGAAATTCATAGCAGCCATCATCCAAGTAAGACCGCCGGCTTCTGTTTCTGCAATAGTTTGTTCAGTATATTCTGGCGTGATATCAACAACTTCTCGCATTTTTCCATCCCTCATCATGCCGACCATCTTCATGTCCCAAACATATTGACTATGATTATAGATATGCTCCCTACTCATATCTTCAGGTAGCGGTGATTCAGTTACAAAATGCCTGTGAGATAGGCTATTACTACTTACTAATACTACCTTTTTACCACTTTCTTCAATTGCCTTAAGGCATGCTTCACCAAGAGCAGTGGCTTGTTCATTCATTACTTCTCCTGAATAGTAATGAGCATTTCTATTACTACTAATTGTAACTATTGGCTTATCCCAATCTGGATTTAGCATATGGCAACTAGTAATTGTTCCATAATCTATCCTAAAATCTGGATTGCGCATCATTTTTGTAATTATTCCTGAATCTGAGGCTGATTTTTCCATCGCTTCTGCTAATTCGACATCGACGGATAAATCATATTTATATCTAAAAATATTGGGAAAAATTGGATCAACAGATAATGAGTTGAATTTAGGTAATCCTAAAAAATGAGTTCCAATATAAGTGGCCCAATGAGGAGTGAAAATAACCATTACATCATAATCAATTTTTTTTAATTTTCTTGCAAGCTTGTTGTAGCCCCATCTCAGAGTCTCCCAACCTCCTTCTGAAAATGGTTCATTTTGCTCTGGATTTTCTGCATATACTAAATGAGGAGGGTGCGGTGCTAAACATCCAAGAACTATTCGGCCTTTCTCCATATGCTTATGTTACAACCTACGTATATGAATTAATCGGCAGATGAGTTTCATAGTATTCATTGACTAGAAGCCCTGCCTAGACACATGAAGTGGGAACGAGCGCCACTGGGAATCATCATTTTACCTTTTTTTATAGGATTCATTATTTCATGCATTTCAGGATATTTTGACCCTACTACAGTAAGTATTCAATTAGTAACTTTGATTATATTTTCCTTCACATTATATCTTTTTCCCATTAAGGTAGAAAATTATAATCAATTAGTAGCAGGGAGTATTGTATCAGTGATAATAGGAATTTTTCCAACTTTGATTTTTTTTCCATGGTGCATAATAGTATGGATGTTTTGGTTTTCTCAAAATTTGTATGTTTGGAATTATAATATGCCACCTTTTAGAATTGGCATTTGGATAGGAATGGGTGCATCAAGTGGAGTATTTTTTGGTGCGTTTTTCTCTTGGTATTTATTGTCTAATTTTTATGCCTTTTTTTGATTAATAGAACCAATGACATATCCAATAATATAAAATGACGGAATAGACGATAATATTGCAGACAATAATAATTCATCATCGACATATTCAGATATTATCCTAACTTCTCCAAATTTTGAATTATTTGAGCAATCAACGCAATCTTCAATATTCGGTAATCTAATCAATATAAGATACGCATCGAAAAGATCGTTAGCAGGTACTTCTGTATTAATAGTTTTATCAGCATTTAGTATCATCAAATCACCATATTCTACAAATTTATCCCAATCAAAAGAGCCTTTATCAGCATAATTTTCAACTTCACTTAATTTAATTAAAAGTATTTCTAGATTATTATCGCCAACATTAATAATTTCTACGGCGACAGGATCTGATAAACTATGAACTTCAATAGTTTCAAGGTTGATATCACCGTATCCTACTCTAAAATTAGGATTATCATCATTAGTTCCAGGTCCATCAATTATGCCGAAAATTATCGTATTTAGACACAATATAATTATAATAATAGCGGTAATTAATTGGCGCTTATTTGGAATTAAGACATAAATTCCATCACTGATCACTGATCTCAATAATGGCTGGAAAATATGTACAAAATATGAGGTAAAAAATGCAATTAGTAAGCCCGGTAAGATATCTATTACCCAATGTATACCCAAATATTGTATTGAAAATAAATATATTAACACATTTATCATCACAAAAATATCAAATTCTCTGTGACGCCAATTTTTAATTTTGATTTCTCTTTCTTTACAATGTAGCCTATTAATAATCAATAAACTGATGGGCAAACCAATATGTAAACTTGGTATTGCGTTGTCCATAGGGTCATTGGAAGTAAAGAATGAAAGAGTGAATGAATCATGATATAGTAATGCATCCATTCCTTCTAGATAACTAGAAGTAACTTCAACATTAAAGAAAAGATATAATGGGACGCTTAGTAAATAGATAATAAAATAATTTAATGCTGCTTTATCTGCCATTTCATGATCACGGCTTAAAATATAATATATTGGTGAAAACCATATCATAAATAAATACATAAATAAATAATGTGCAGATAATAAATTTGTTAAAATATCATTAAGGAAAAAATCCTGTATATTATTAGTCCAATTACCTTCAATGGAATATATCCAATGAGTAAATCCTCCGACTCTGGACTTAATTGGCTCATTATGGTGATCTATGAATACCTTGAATGCAAACATTATTCCATACAGGCCAATATGCCACCAATACCCATGTTTCTTTATTTCGGATGAAATTTCGTTTAATTTTACTCTTTTTTCAGGTTCATCCCTAGTTAAGAAAAAATGTATAGGAAGAGTTAAGATTATTAGACTAATCATAGAAAGCTCATAAGGTCCAAATAACCAATCCATGCTTTAGTCCACCATGACAATGGTCATGAATAATGCGGAAGGGAAATAGTACTAATACACCTAATACCTAGTTTAAATTCCAATATCAAAATAATTTATTTTTTCATAATTTTTGAGAATTTGGGAGAATATTTCAAGAAATACTATCACGAAATAAAAAAAATTAAAATATAATTAATAGTTAGAATTAAGAGGAGAGGTATAGAATGAACAAGATGGTAGTTAAATTGCTTTTAAAATCAGCAATTAGATTAAAAGAGGATGTAGAAAAATTTGCAGATAAAATGATTCTAGAATGTTCAGTAGATTCCATATATAATCCATTATCTTATGCTTGGAATCCACATAAAGCATTCATAGAATTGAGCGGAGGTAAAGGTGCTAAAACACTTCTTCTTGGCATGAATCCTGGGCCGCACGGAATGGGACAAATGGGGATTCCATTTGCTGCCACTAGCATAGTAAGAGATTTACTAGAAATTAAAGATTTAGAAGTATATCAGCCCAAAAATATACATCCAAAAAGGTTGATTGGAGGATTGAATTGGCATAAAGAAGAAATTTCAGGAACTAGGTTATGGAATTTATTATCAAGTTTTTATGGAAATAAGGATGAAATTTTTGCTAACGTTTATGTCTTAAATCATTGTCCTCTTATGTTTTTCAATGGGGCCAACGCTATAAATATCACTCCAGATAAAATTTCAGGAAGTACTGTAAAAAAACTCATTGAAAGATGCGACCAACACCTAAGAGAAGTCATTGAAATAATGGATATTGAAGAAGTTGTTGGCATTGGCAAGTATTCTGAAAGAAGAGCCAAGATTGCTTTAGAGGGATTAGATATCAATATCAAAAGTTGTTGGCATCCATCCCCTGCCTCTCCACTCGCCAATAAGAATAAAGGGGCCGATTGGCGAGAAAATATTATTTCCGTTTTGCCATCTCCGAAAAAATCTAATAATCAAGTGTAATTAAGTATATCAGATATATTTAGATACACCAATATTTATGTCCATATGAGTTTGCGACATCTTCATGTCGGCAATGACTACACCAGAATATTTGATTTCAAATGCAAATAATCATGCAAACGAAAAAGCCATATCTACTAAGAATAAAAATGGAGAATGGGTTCATATCAATTGGGCAGAATTTCATGATCAAACTGCATCTGTGGCTAAATCCCTAATTGCACTAGGTTTTGAAGAAGGAGATAAATTAAGTATTTATTCATATAATAGGATTGAATGGTATAATTCATATCATGCAGCAAATATGTGTAACGGAGCAGCAGTTGGCGTTTATCACACTTGTTCTCCTGATGAAGTAGAATGGGTTGTTGGCAATTCAGATTCCAAGATAATTTTCGTTGGAGATAATCCAATGGATGGAGGCAACACGGAAAAAATGTGTTCATATAGATTGCATAAGATATTAGATTCCTTGGATAAATTAGAAACAGCTGTAGTGATGGATGGAGTAGAAATGCCAGAACATTCGAAATGTATGTCATGGACAGATTTTCTAAAAATGGGTGAAAATATTAATTATGCAGAAATAGAAAAAAGAGTAAATAATATCAAACCTGAAGATACTTTTTCGTTAATATATACATCTGGCACAACAGGCAATCCAAAGGGAGTAGAATTGAGTCATGACAATATTGATTTTGAACTTGCAGAAGTTTGGAAATTACAAAATTTTGAAAGAGGATGGGGTTATGTTTCATGGTTGCCTTGTGCGCATGTTTTTGGTCAATTAGTTGATTGCCATGCACACATAAGATGGGGACTCCATATGACAGTCGTAGATGCTCCTTTGAATGTGATTGATTATGCAAAAGAAGTACAGCCGCACTTATTCATAGGAGTCCCAAGAATCTACGAAAAGGTTTATGGGAATCTAGTTGCGAAACTTGGAACAAAAATGAAGCTATTGAAAATACCAATAATTGGAGGCCTCATAAAGAAGAAAGCAAAGGAAGCTATTGGAATGTCAAATTGTGTATATTCCATAACAGGTGCTGCACCAATTAACCCAGATATTCTCAAACTATTCCACAGCCTTGACATACCTCTGTATGAAGGATATGGGATGACTGAGACGACAGCAGGTGCAACTTTAGGTTTCAAGAAAAATCATAAATTTGGAACTGTAGGTAAACCATTTAGTGGAACTGAATTAATGATTTCGGACTCTGGAGAAATTCTTTTCAGAGGCAGGCATGTAATGAAGGGATATTATAAAAATCCCGAGGCTACTGCTGCAACCATTGATTCAAATGGATGGTTGCATTCAGGAGATAAGGGAGAGATAGATAGTGATGGTTACGTCAAAATTACAGGCCGGATTAAAGAATTATACGTAAGTTCCGGAGGGAAAAATATAGCTCCACTAGTTATTGAAGAGACTATGAAATCAATACCATTGGTGTCACAATGCATGCTCATTGGAGATGGAAGAAAGTATTGTAGTGCTTTATTTACCTTAGATATTGGTGCGATATTAAGGGATAAGCACGGCATGGATCCTGCAAAAATACCTAAAAATCCTATTGATCAAATATCCTCACTAGAAACCTTTGGAAAATCACTCTTGGGATACACAAACAGCCAAGAAATTCATGATGAATTAATGGAACATGTTACTGAATTGAATGGTCAATTTAGTAATCCTGAACAAATAAAGAAATTTAAAATTCTACCAAGAGATTTAGATGTAGATTCAGGTGAGTTAACGCCAACTCTTAAAATCAGAAGAATTCAAATTAGAGAAAATTGGGCATCGGAAATTGAAGAAATGTATCTTGACGCTTGAGGAAATACTGTGTCTCCAGAGCAATGGATTGGTTTGACGCTAGTTTTTAGCCTTGGTGCAATGAGTCCTGGACCATCTTTAGCAGTAGTAATTCGAAATACATTGGCAGGAGGTAGGCAACAAGGAATATTCACAGGAATAGGGCACGGACTAGGGTTTGGAGTATATGCGTTCTTGGCAGCGGCAGGAATTGCGACTTTATTGGCAATGCATGATTCGACTGAATTGATACTCAAAATTGGAGGTGTGGTGATACTATTATGGCTCGGAATAGTTTTTGTAAACAATGCAAGGAAAGGGCCTTCTGAAAATGAAGAAGGAAGTAAGCATGAAACGCAAAATCGTCAAGGTTTTGTACAAGGATTTTTAATTGCATTATTGAATCCTAAAATTTTGGCTTGGATGTTGGCACTTTATACCCCGTTTATTGAAGTAGATACTGGATTACGGACCCTTTTAGGAATGGGTTTGCTTGGTATGGCCATTGACGGTACTTGGTATGTAACTGTTGCAACTGTACTAACTACAGGAAATAGGGTAGATAAATTAAGATCAATTTCACATATTATTGATGGTGCTATGGGCCTCATAATGTTTATTTTTGCCGGTCTTTTGATAACTGGCGTATTATGAATCATAACCACTGTAACTATCCATAATGGAACTAAAATATCTAATAATTTTTAGCTCCATTAAGAAAAACTATACGACTAATTTTTGATGACTAATGCTCTCGGGCACGTATGGGCAACGGCGTCGGAGAAGAAATTCCCTTACGAATCATCACTGCTGCTGCAATATTTGATGGCCATGATGCTGCAATTGGAATATTTAGGCGAATATTTCAATCAATGGGTTGCGAAGTGATTCATTTAGGCCATGATAGAGGAGCTGATGAAGTGGCCAAAGCAGCAATTCAAGAAGATGCACATTGTGTTGCAATAACATCTTATCAAGGAGGAGCAGTAGAGATGTTTACTCATACAAAAAATATCCTAAATGAGTCTGGCTTTGGCCATGTATGCCTTGTTGGAGGTGGAGGGGGCACAATTCTTCCGAGTGAAATTCAGCATTTATTGGAGTCAGACATTGCTAAAATTTACTCACCAGAAGACGGGAGAAAACTAGGATTGACGGGCATGGTTTCAGATGCAATACTTAGGGCTTCTAAGAATAATCTGTTGGACCCCAAAAGATTTCAAACACTCAATGGACCAATAACTGCAGATGATCAAGGAGCAGTTGCAAAATTACTCACTCTAGCAGAAAATGCAGATAATAAAATATTTAATGAAACTCTAGATATTATTCGTTCAAATGATGGTTTAAATTGCCCAGTAGTAGGACTTACTGGTACAGGAGGTGCAGGTAAATCTAGCCTCACTGACGAATTAATGTTGAGAATACAAAGAGATAATCCTGGTACTAAAATTGCCTTACTTGCAACTGATCCGACACGAAAGAGAACAGGTGGTGCATTATTAGGTGACAGGATTAGAATGAATTCTCTTTCAGACGATAATCTCTTCATGCGTTCGTTTGCAAGTAGAGATAGTGGCAGAGAGATTGCAGATTGCATAGGCCGATCCATCGAAGTTTGTAAAGCAGTGGGTTTTGACATAATAATTGTTGAAACAAGTGGAATAGGGCAAGGAAATGATGCAATAACTGAAGTCGCTGATATTTCATTGTACATCACCACTAGAGAATATGGGGCCCCCAGTCAATTGGAAAAATTACAAATGCTAGATTCTGCAGATATTGTTGTATTAAATAAATTTGACAGACCTGGGGCAGAAGATGCTTTAATAGAAATTCGTAAGCAGTTTAAAAGAAATAAAGAAATGTGGGAGGTAAATGATTCTGAATTACCAATAGTTCCCACTGTTGCAAGTCGATTTGCAGATGCAGGAGTCGATCAGTTATGGCAAAAACTTTCATTACTGCTTAATCAAAACCATGGAAAGAAATTTATTTCGGCTGAACCAATATTGGGAAATGATGGTTTGCCAAGTAGAGTTTCGCCAATACCCTCAGAAAGGCAAGGATATTTGGCAGAAGTATCAAATTGCATTAGAAATTATCATTTAAAAACTAAAAAAATGGCATCGAAAATACGCGAATGTCAGCAATTAGAAGCCGTAGCAAAACTAATGAAATCTAAGGATAATAAAAATCTTGCTAAAGTGCTTAATGAGGAAGCTTCAATCATTAGAAAGGAAATCCCTGAAACCACTTGGAATGAGATTTATGAATTTAATATTAAAGTCGAAGAATATCGTTCGGGAGCAACTAATTACACAGTCCGAAATAAAGATATTAGCGTTAAAACCACTAGAACTACTCTTTCAGGGTTAGATTTACCTAGAGTGGCACTACCAGATTTTAGTGATTGGGGAGATACTTTAGAATGGATTAGAAAGGAAAATATCCCAGGTTCATTCCCATATACAGGAGGTGTTTTTCCATTTAAGAGGCAGGATGAATTACCTGTAAGAATGTTTGCAGGAGAAGGCAGTGCAGAAAGAACGAATAAACGATATCATTATCTTTCAAAGGATCAAAATTTCAATAGACTTTCCGTAGCATTTGATTCGCCAAGTTTGTACGGTAATGACCCCAAGGAAAGATTAGATATTTTTGGAAAAGTTTGTGAAAGTGGAGTTTCAATAAGCACTATTGATGAAATGGAAAAGTTGTTTGAAGGATTTGATTTATGTGCAGCGAATACCTCCGTATCTAAGACGATAAATGGAAATTATTGGTGGCATTTAGCTGCATTCTTTAATGTGGCAATTAGGCAGCAAGTGAAAAAGTTTGAAGAAACAAATTCTCGAAAGCCATCTGAAGACGAATATGATAATATAAAATCTAGAACTCTTCAAACAGTAAGAGGGACTGTGCAAGCAGATCAATTAAAAGAATCAATGGGTCAAAATACACTTGTATTTAATCTAGATACGGCATTAAGGATGATGGGCGATGTTGCAGAGTTCTATGTAAATAATGATATACGCAATCATTATTTTGTCTCAATTTCTGGATATCACATTGCTGAAGCGGGAGCTAATCCCATCTCCCAAGCCGCGTTAACATTGTCAAATGGGTTAACCTATGTGGAGTTGTTTCGATCTAGGGGCCTTAACGCAGATAAATTTTTAAGAAATTTTAGTTGGTTCTTCTCCAATGGCATGGACCCAGAGTATGCAGTGATAGGAAGAGTTTGTAGGAGAATTTGGTCTATTGCTATGCGTGATTTCTATGAAGTTGATGAAAGGGGTCAGAAATTAAAATATCATATACAGAGTAGCGGTAGATCTTTACACGCACAAGAGTATACATGGAATGACTATAGAACTACATTACAGGCACTTTATGCACTCGCAGATAATGCCAATTCTCTACATACTAACTCTCGTGATGAGGCTTTTGGTACTCCGACCGAAGATACCGTAAGAGATGCGGTTGCAATTCAGTTAATTCTTTCAAAAGAATATGGGTGGTTACAAAACGAAAATCCATTACAGGGCTCATATATAGCTGAATGGTTAACAGATTCTGTAGAAACTGAAATTCTGAAAATATTTGAAGAAATGCATAGGCGTGGCGGCGTACTTGGTTCGCTTGAAGTCAATTATCAACGTAATCGAATACAAGATGAGTCAATGATTTATGAGCATAAGAAGCATTCTGGAGAATTACCAATTATTGGAGTGAACATGTTTGAAGAAGATGTAAATTCATCGTTATCCGTAGAAGGCTTCAATATTGAAGTTACAAGATCAGATGAAACAGAGAGAATGATGGTCATCGATAGAAATACAACCTTCAAGGAATTACATAGGAAAAAATCAGATGAGGGTTTGGCAAAACTGAAGAAGGTTGCAAGAGAAGGTGGAAATTTATTCGAAGTTATGATGGAAATTGTTGAATATTGTACAGTTGGACAAGTAACGCAGGCTTTATTTGAGACTGGTGGTAAATTTAGAAGAAACATGTAGATATAATCAAAAATTAGGGTAACATGAAATACTATACGCTAGCGCTTACGGAATAATATGGCACAAGGTACAGTAAAGTGGTTTAATCGAACAAAGGGATTCGGATTCATCGAAAGAGAAGACGGAGATGACTTATTCGTACATAAGTCTCAAGTCGAAGGAGAGATCACTGATGGTGATTCTGTCGAATTCGAGGTTGGAGAAGGTCCAAAAGGTCCTAATGCAATCAATGTAAAAAAGAACTGATTACTTAAACAAAATATTGTTTAATAAAAATTTCTCCTGCATCTCTAAAAGAGATGACTCTTAGCATAAAACATGGTAAGCTTTAGATTATCCGAAGAACAGAAAATGTTACAGGATCTTGCTAGAGATTTTGTGAATGAAGAAGTAATTCCTAATGCTCAGAAATGGGACATGAATGGAATCTATCCTAAAGAAACCATAAAGAAGGCTAATGATTATGGATTGCTGACTGTTAAGATTCCTGAAAGATATGGCGGCGGAGGAATGGGCTCCATTGAAGACGTAATAATCGCTGAAGAAATAGGAAGAGGAGATCCAGGATTTGCCACTGCTGCTGGAAGTAGCATACTTGCATCGTACCCAATAATTACAGGCGGAACTGAAGAACAGAAGGAAAAATATCTCTCAAAAACTGCAGATGGCATCATTGCTTCATATTGCGTTACAGAACCAGATGCTGGAAGTGACGTAAGGGCAATCAAAACTGAAGCAATAAAAGATGGAGATGAATACATTATCAATGGCAATAAGATGTGGATAACTGGGGCCATGCATGCAGAGTGGTTCTTTGTATTGGCATATACAGAAAAAAAGTCCGGATATCATGGCATGAGTGGATTCATCATTGATGCAGATAGCAAGGGAATAGAGCTTGGTAAAAAAGAGTCAAACATGGGGCAGAGGTGCTCGGATACTCGTTCTGTAACATTCAACAATGTCATAGTACCTGAAGAAAATCTAATTGGTGGAAAAGAAAATGAAGGTTGGATGAACGCAATGTTAGCATTTGATCATTCCAGGCCCGCTATCTCTGCACATGCGGTAGGTAATGCTAGAGGTGCGATGGAAGAGGCTTTGGCATATTCAAAGGAAAGAAAAACAATGGGTAAACCAATTTTTAAACATCAGGCTATTTCATTTATGATAGCAGATATGGCAACTAAAATAGAAGCTGCTAGACTATTGTGTTGGAAGGCTGCCACGACATTAGACGAAGGAAATAGAAATACACTTGAAGCGGCGCATGCTAAAAGATTTGCAGGAGATATTTGTATGGAAGTGACAACTGACGCAGTCCAAGTATTTGGGGGATATGGATACTCAGAAGAGTACCCGGTGGCTAGGAGAATGCGAGGCGCAAAAGTTTACCAAATATTCGAGGGTTCTAGTCAAATACAACGATTGATAATAAGTAGAGAATTAGAATAATATTTTAAATCTCATTTTATTATCATATTAAGTCAATAATTAACTTCCGCTCTGTCGTTGTTGCTCATAATATTGAGCATAATATTCTTCGGCATATTTTCTTGCTACGCTTTCTTCATAACCCTGGCCAACCATTTGTTGTACATATGCTTCAATAGGATCCATCTGTTCAACTCCTCCAAAAGTCTCGATTGAGTCTTCTTTAGAATCGCCATCAGAACTTCGATTCCTCAGAACAAAGGTTGCTCCGACTACCAGAAGTAAGATTAGAGCTGCTAATCCTCCATATACGATCACCATGCTATCACTTTCACTTTCTTCGGAGATATTTTTTATGGGCCTAGGTAAAGTGAATATAGTAATCTTATCATCAATAACGTAACTACCTTCGGAAATTCTAATAAATATATCTCCAGTATTTCCATCATTCTCATCATATAAATGTGAAATATTTAGAGCTAAGTTATAGTCATCACCATCGCAAAGACCGATTATTTTATCATAAAAACCGAATTCTTTCTGAGTTGACTTTGATGCTTCGCCTTTATCAAAAATTGAAATATCGTTTAATGAAATTTCAACTACTACATTACAATCTTCCTCGGCACCACTTGTTACTTGTCCAGATATGGCCAGAATATCTAATGCATCTAATGCATCAAATCTTTGTCCATCCGTAGTAAATAGATTATCAGAATCCACTACAGGCGGATCATCTCCAAATAATTCACCAACTACAACGAAAAACATTCTGAATTTTTCACTTTGAAGTCCTTTGAAATCAGTAACAACTAATTCCAATCTTATTTGATTAGTTTGAATATTGTTTGCGGTTACGTTCTTGAAAGCATAACTCCATTCTGGGCCTGCTCCTGATGGGCGTACGAACGAGTGTTTGGTATCAGATACCTCGCCGACCATATCTACTTGCACATCATCAACTATTGTCCAAGTGTATGTCTTTATTCCAGTACCTACATCACTACTATTTTCAGCAGTAAATGATATAGAAGTATCTCCCGATTCTGTCAAACGTACAGTATATACTGGATAATATGCATATACCGGATCTCCTGAAGAGTCAATTCCTATCGGGACTCGCTTAGTCTCCGAAAACTCAAGATTTCCTGCAGTAACAATTTCATCCCTGATAATAGATGCATTGGCGATCGGCCTAGAGTTATCGGCATCAACATCATTAGTGTAGAGAGTGATTTGCGTTAAACGAGTATGCCCGTATTCATCATGTAAATATAATTTCAATACCCATTGAGCATCAATTTTACAACCAGATTCCGAATTTGCATCCGACACACACAAAGTTGCATTTACAGGAGTTTCTTTTACTTCTTGATGAATGGAACTTAATTTACCTGCATCCAAAATATCTCCATCCCAACCAGTTACTGAGTCATTATTTCCTGATTCTAGAGTCCAGTCAGCAAATATTCCTCCAACATTAGTAGTAAAGCTAAATTCCAATTCAGAATTGCTTCTGATTGCAGTTGTTACATAATTTCCAGACAAAGCATCTATTGAAGGTGCTATTCCATCAATGGTCATGTCAAATCCTTCTCCGGCGATTCCGAAATCCATTGGATAAGGAGTAAAGTGGAAATCTAGAATACTAGAAAGTAGTGGTATCGTAGAGCCCCCATAACTTTCTGAGAGACTAGGATTTTCAACATCCATGGTCGTAACTATTAATCCTCCTTGATAATAATTACAAACTGACATTAATGATTGTGTAGGATTATCTTGATCTTTAATTAGAGTATGGAAAGTCCCTGTAGGGCTATTAATACGGCCACCACATACTTGTGGAATCTGAGTTGATGTCACTTGAGATATATCAAGTCCTGATAATGCAACATAAGCACCCCCATGTACAGCGGCAAATGCAGAAGAGTCTATATCACTCATTATTGGATGGAAAGGGTCGATAATAGATATATTATCATAGCCAATTCTATTATCCATTGTTGAGTTAAATTGATTTCTCATTGCAATATCGATGCCAAAAGGTAATCTCTCAGGCATAAAATCATTCCTATATGGCCCTAAATGCATTTGAACAGTTCCCCCGGTTTGCATATAATTTTCCAAAGTTTCAGTTAAACTCAATCCATCTGTATCTCTAGTTTGACCCATTAATTGATAATAGTCACCATATTCCACATTATAATCTGTTTGCCATGGAAGTAATACTTTTTCATAATGCTCTATCCAGTCAGGAGTAGCGTAAGTTTCCCAATCATTTACTCTTAGTTGAGTATAAGTTTTACCCATTGATTCAAGATCTTGTTTAACTCTTTGTAGACGATTTTGATCGGTTGGATTTGATAGAATTAGAACATCAATATCATCCATGAATAATATCTCGAAGTATCTATCATTTCCAGATTTTTCACCATCAGAACCCAAAGTTGCTGAGAAACTAATATTGTAAGTATGGCCATCTATCCATTCAGAATATGGACTAGACCAATTTGCAGTTGCCCTTGAATGAGGATCCAAAGTAAATGGCCCATTATCCGCATTTTGTTGATAGACAGTATTGCCGTTTGTAATATCAACTATGCTCATGGTTAGAATATAGTCACCAGCAATAACTCCATTGAGCAATGGTAAAGAAAAACTATGAGAATTGGAAGATGCACCATCAGGATTTGTCGGGTAAACACATTTGAGTGTTATGTCTGAAGCACAGTCCAATACGTTTGGCTGCATCAAAGTAATATCAGCGCTTGCAATACTCAAAATAATTGAAGAGAAATTGTTTGCAACATTTACTTCATCATTGTTAAACCAAGGAGTATCAGGTATTGAATTATTAAAAATAGTTTCAACATCTATTTTGTAAATTCCACTAGTAAAATCATGATTTGTTACGGTCACGGTTTGTTGCTCGGTTGAGTCCATGCCGTTGACTGGTACTGAGTAAGTCCCATCATCTTCGAAGGTAAACTCCTCAACACGAATATTATCAACTGCAAATCCTGCCAGACCTGCATTTCCATTTACTCCGTCACTGTTGGATTGGAACCTCCATGTTAATGATACATCAGAATTAGCCAAGGTGGTGCATTCAGTAGTCCATGTGAAAGAATCAGAATTTGTTTGATTAAGTACAGTTATATGAGTTAAATCTAGTGTTACTGACTTCATTAAGCTTTCAGAGTCATACCATGAAACAGAATCATATTGATCAGAATAATCTCCAAAGTATTCTACTTCATCGTAACCATTACCGTCAAAATCTTCACAGTAATGATATAAATTACCTCCAGATCCTTGTGCCAATAGTAATCCATTTTCATTCAAATCTGTCCAACTTCCGTAAACAATACCATTGTATAATTCACCATCTTTAGACCATTCTATTTCTAAAAATGCTACATCCCTTTCTGCCAATACTTGGCCTTGATTATTTTTCAAAGAATCGCCCTCAGCAAAGTAATCGAATGTAAGATAAGTAAAATCAGCACCTGACCCTCCAACAGAGATAGGATCAATTGAAAATGATTCATTCCAATTATCTCCATAACCGGTATCAGGATGTCCTAACCAGTATGCACCACTATTGAAAATTCCAACATTCTGAGGTAACATTGAGTTACTGCCTGATGAATCGTCTAATTTACTACCATTTTCATGGCCTATTTCATCATTATCATCAGACCAAATAGGCTCAAATCCAGAAAAATCTTCAATAGCAATTAAATCTGGTTCTGCATTTTGAATTTTTGCTTGAACTTCGAAATCGACGATAGTATTGCCCCAATTTTGAACCCTTACTTCAATATCTCTTGTACCAGAAGCATATCTTTGACCATTTTCTAAACTTGGCCATGCTTTTTCAGCAAGTCCTGGATCAAAGAGGTTCTTTACAGTTAATTGAAATTTAATCTCATCATTTGTAGAGTCTTGATCATTATTGCCAGATGGATCTGTAATTGTCACATCATTTAAAGATGTAGAAATATAATATGTAGTGTTATTGACGAAATCAGCACTAAGCTGTACTATCCTATTTTCACCAGCAGCCAAATCAGTGAAAGATATTTCTTGGCTAGCATCGGTGACATTCCCAAATTCAACATTTCGCTTCCTTATAGTTAAGTTATCAAAAGCAAAACCATCTAATCCTGATCCAGATGATGAACCTGCAGGTCCTACAGTACCTTCTAAACCGCTTCTAAATCTAAATCTAATATCAATTATTTCGCCTGCATAGGGAGTTAAATCAATTGATTCCGTCTCAGAGAGATCATCCGAAATTCCTCCCCCTTCAGTATAATTTATCCATCCTGAAGCATAATTACTTCCCCCAAAATTAACGTTATAATTATTATATTCTGGATCTTGATCGAACGAATATAATCTTATGAGTCTTTCATTATCCCATCCGCCCATTCTAGATACTTCCTGCCAACCATTTCCTTCACTCCATACTTCTATACCGCATGCATCTTCGTAAAGCCATCTTTCAACAACAGAATATGCTTCGGCGAGGAAAAGTTCGAAAAATCCTGCACTACACATCATAGAAATATCCATGAATGCAGCATCTGACCCTGTTAAATCTATATTCTCAAGAATAATTGCTTCATCCATATGATTAACATAACCAGATTTTTCTTCAGCAGAGTTATTTGTATCATCATCATAATCCATTCCGGCCCAGTAGTAATTTGTTGGATTACTATCTGCTTCGAACCAAGAGACATTTTCTGAATCAGCAGTAGAATTTGTTTCTAAATGCCATGAGGATTCTCCTTCTGAATATTCGCCCGTATATGAATAACTTGACAATTGAGCATTACCAATATTTATGAGGGGATTATTAGTTTCGAAATCGTGTGAATACACTACTGTATCTGAACCTCCCAATACTTCTTTAACTTCTAAATTGACATCTACGCTTCCAGCATTTATAGCATTTAGTCCAGTATTTCTCACAGTAACATTGACCCATCGATTACCTTCTCCTAGCATTGCCCTACCTGTTGAAGGATCCACAGAAGAAGGTTCAATAGTAACGCCAGTTAGTCCTAAATCAAAATTATCTAAAGTCAAAACTGATAGGTAATCACTTGCACCTGGCCATCCTTGAGTATCAAGCCACATTGCATTATTTGCAAACCTGTAAGCGTAATCTTTCTGCCCTATTATAATTTCTAGGGCACTATCATCTCCTCCTTGTAATTGCCCAGGCATTGCAACACTTGGCCTTCTTCCTACATCAAATGAAAGAGAGGGTAAATATCCGCCAGCGCCATCACCAAGTATAATCTCAACTGTATTTGTAGCCCTTAGATTCTCCAAGGAAAGATAAGTCTGATTTTGAGAGGATGAGTCTTGAATTATTTCCAATGTTAATTCAGTGGGGATAAAGAAATCCATCTCGCCGTCCCCATTGACATCAGCTATTGTCAATGATGCTCCCAGGTAATTTCCTAATTCATTAACATAATTATTAGTATTCCAACTAGTTCCAGATTTTGTAGCATAATGGACTCTTCCTTCGATTCCATCTATAGCTGCAATCAGATCTATTTCATTAACATCATCGTCAGGAGTAGTGTCTGAGATATCTATCCCATAGAGTGGATAATTATGCTCAACGTTTAATTTAAATTCATGCATTCCCTGAGCTGCAGGGTCCATTGGATTCGGATAAAATACGTTACCTGCAGTAGGCAGGCAATTGAATTCTAGTACTGTCATATTATCGAAATGTCCTGCGGAGTATCCTACTCCTACATTTGACGGAGGAGTACGTAGTAGCCATAAATCCAAATCTTCACAATCACCAGTGGTTGGTATGCCAATGCCTCCACCCTGAACAGTTTCTCCCCAGTGACCTAACATCACATCAGTATAAATTCCATTAGTCAATGGAACAGGAATGGTTTGTTGATTAATTGGAAGCGTGTAATCTGGGCCCATGTAAACCTGTATGTACTGATTTGCACCAGTACTGTCCGTAGTTACGAAAACAGTATCTGCATTACCATCGCCATTAATATCTGCAACATCTAAGTCCTGTAAGTAAGGATTTGTGACTGTGATTGAAGCCATATCTTCCCACAAATTGACTCTATCATCGCATACTCCCTTCAATACAGTTAGATTTGCTGGCCTAATAAATGATTCTCCTACAAATCTTATATTTTGCTGATAATAGATTATATCATTTATTTCATCGCCATCTACGTCGGCTATTTCGGCTCTGGTTCCATCAGCAGTATCTCTAAAACCAGCACGTCGTGTATCATTATTCGAGATATATATGTCTTGTCTATCTGCAAACGAGCCCGTAGGAGTACTTTCTGCAGTTCCAAAACCATCATTGTAAAGAACACTTAGGAAATGTCCCATAGTGCTTGCTGCAATGATATCATTATCTCCGTCGCAATCTAAGTCCCCGACTGCAATTGCAGAAGGGTCTCTTTGGACTGCATATTGAGTCGTATGAGAGCCATAAACTGTAGGAACTAAGGTAATTAATGTTGAAGAAACCATGAGAATTACGATTCCCAATGCTTTTCCTATGGCAATATCACGGCCACTTTCTTTATTCGGTCTATTAAACATGATACTCGGGACATTCGCTTTGTTATTATGCCTTATTGACTCATGGGCTTCAAAATATTTTTAAATAAGATAAATTGATAGATAAAAAATAATGATTATTGAGATTCCAACCAGCTAGGATTAGGAGAATATTGAACTTCTGCACCACCGTAGATTCTTTCTAATCTTCCCATAATCCATAATCTATCCAAAAATATCTCCAAATCAGCATCTTCGCGATTCATTTTTTCACCGAGTGCCTTCTCAATAGAACTTATTGGCAGAGATGAATGTCCATGTTCCCTCACAACTAGAGTCATCAGTAATTGCAACCATGCTTCGGCTTGGGGATCTCCCGAAAGATTATTTGAAAGTGGCTCAGGAATTTCTACTTCATTCAAAAATTCAATTATAGCATTTAAATTCGGTTCAGTTTTTTTTGAGAAGCCCAATTCTTCTACTCTCAAATCTAAATCGAGGTTTCCGACTGTTCTTACTACTGAAGGAATACTCGAAGGATTTGGAGGGGGCCCTGGTAAAGTAGGCACATCTACAACATCCTCTTCTTCACTCATAAGTACCTCTGCTGGGGTCCTTAACATAAAGTTCTCTAAATTTATTTTTTTGCAAGATTACGTAATACGGTTTGTAAAATTCCGCCGTTCCTGAAATATTCAACTTCTACTGAAGTATCTAATCGTACTTTTGCATGAAAATTTATTATGCTTCCATCATCTTTTTTTGCTATTACATTAATCAGAGACAAAGGTTCTAGATTGGCCGATATTGGTATATCATAAAATTCAGTCCCATTTAGTCCTAAACTATTGGCATCTTGCCCTTCTAGGAAAGTTAGAGGCAACACCCCCATTCCAACTAAATTTGATCTATGGATTCTTTCGTATGAAGTTGCTATAACTGCTTTTATACCCAATAAAAGCGTCCCTTTGGCAGCCCAATCTCTACTACTTCCAGTTCCATATTGTGATCCTGCAAGTACTACTAGAGGTGTTTGTTCTGTCAGATATTTCTCACTGGCATCAAAAATTGAAGTTACTTCATTTGAAGGCAGATGAGTTGTGAATCCTCCTTCTGTGCCTGGCGCCATTTCGTTTCTTATTCTAACATTGGCAAATGTGCCCCTCATCATAACCTCATGATTTCCACGCCTACTTCCAAATGAGTTGAAGTCCCTTGGATTTACTCCTTTATCGATTAGATAAACGCCAGCCGGTCCAGTTTGAGGAAAGGCTCCAGCGGGACTTATGTGATCAGTAGTTATTGAATCACCAAGTTTCAAAAGAACTCTTGCATTTGTAATTGGAATTATTGGATCTGGTTCTTTTTTGATTCCCTCAAAGAATGTCGGTAAACGGACATATGTTGATGATTTATCCCAATCATATAGTGCTGAATTTTGACTAGGTATTGATTCCCATCTTGGTTCTTCCAATACATCAAGATATCTTTCTCTAAACATTTCTGGACTTATAGCCTTTGAAATCACTTCTTGGATTTCTTCATCTGATGGCCAAATATCGGAGAGCATTATCGGATCCCCAGAATCTGAAAATCCCAGTGGATCCTGGCTAAAATCAACATTAAGAGTTCCGGCCAAAGCATATGCTACGACTAAAGGTGGACTTGCCAAATAATTAGCTTTCACCTTTTGATGAATTCTTCCCTCAAAATTTCTATTACCAGATAATACACTTCCAACAATTAAATTTGATTCATCTATTGCTTCCTCTATGGCCTTATCTAATGGCCCAGAGTTCCCAATACACGTAGTGCAACCATACCCTACAACATTAAAACCAAGATGAGATAAATCTTCAGTAAGTTCTGCGGCATCAAAATATTCAGTAACTACTCTACTTCCTGGTGCCAAACTTGGTTTGACCCATGGTTTAATTTTAAGCCCTTTTGATCTTGCATTTCTTGCCAATAAGCCTGCAGCCATCATTACACTTGGATTACTAGTATTAGTGCAACTTGTAATGGCTGCGATAACAACATCTCCATGCTTTAAATATTCTGAGGTCCCAGATATTTTTGCCATGTCATCATTGCTAGATATTTCAATACCATGGCCATGAGGGCCTAAATCATCATTCAGTGATTTTTTGAAATGTACCTTCATTTTTGATAGATCGACTCTATCTTGAGGTCTTTTTGGCCCTGCCATTGCCGGATCAACATTTGATAAATCTAATGATAAGGAGGAAGTAAAATTAGGGGCGACTGTATTAGAATCCGCAAAAAGCCCTTGTTTTTTAAGATACAATTTTACATTATCGACATGTGTTGAGTCCCTTCCTGAAAGAATCATGTAGTCTAATGTTTTATCATCAACAGGAAAGAATCCGCAAGTAGCCCCATATTCAGGTGCCATATTAGCGATTGTAGCCCTGTCTGGCAGGCTGAGGTTAGAAATTCCGGAGCCATAAAATTCCACAAATTTACCAACGCAGTCATGTTTACGTAACATTTCAACAATTCTTAGAGCCATATCAGTAGCAGTTACTCCGGGATTTAATTTTCCAGTTAATTCAAATCCTACAACTTTTGGCAATAACATATAGATTGGTTGACCAAGCATAACTGCTTCGGCCTCTATCCCCCCTACTCCCCATCCTAAAACTCCAAGCCCATTTATCATAGTAGTATGAGAATCGGTGCCAACTAATGAATCAGGGAACCATATATCATCATCGTCATTCCTTGCTACAGATGCAATCCATTCTAAATTTACTTGATGCACAATTCCCCTTCCTGGCGGTACGACTCGAAAATTATCAAGACTATTTTTTCCCCATTTTAAAAATTTATAACGTTCCATATTTCTCTCATATTCGATATCTAGATTACGTTCTTTGGCATCTTTGAATAATCCAGAATAATCGACTTGAACGGAGTGGTCGATAACTAAGTCCACTGGGACCTGAGGGTTTACTTTTTCCGGATCGCCTCCTAATCCAACCATTGCATCCCTTAATGCAGCAATATCTACTACTGCGGGAACTCCTGTAAAATCTTGAAGCAATACTCTACTTGGACTGAATGGGATTTCCTTGGGCGTCATATCGGGACTCCAAGAAGCAATTCGCAGAACATCTTCTTCGGATATTAGAAAACCATCACAATTTCTTAATGCTGACTCCAATAGAATTCTTATAGTAAATGGTAAATCGTTTAATTTGCAAATTCCTTTATTTTCTAATGCTTGCAAACTCATGTAGTAAGACTCTTTGCCTTCGGAAGTGATAAATTTTGATAACGAATCAAAGGGCGAATTAGCAATCATAAAGATACCTACATTCTTTCGAGTAGGCAAGGTCCTTTTAACCCTACTAAAATTAAAATAAAATCAAACTTTTAAATACGCTTTTTTCAACATTACTGTATTAACAGGTTTATCACTTGAATCGGTTTCAATATTGCTGATAGCTGTTACATGCTCACAACCATTAATTATTTGCCCAAATACCGTATGAACTCCATCTAAATGATGGGGTTCACTATCCTGAGGAATCAGGAAGAATTGAGAGCCCCCTGTATTTGGTGCGGAAGTTTTTGCCATAGAAATTGTACATGATTCATGGAGTAATCCAGGGGCCTCCGAGGATGTTTCATCAGGTATTGTCCATTCACTCGAATCACAATCTGCTGGAGAATTGGAAGCTTGACCATTACAATAACCGAACCATTTACCGGCATATCCTCCCATTCCACTTAGGTGATCTATATCGCCGCCTTGAATCATAAAACCATCTATAACTCTATGAAATTCCGTACTATCATATCTAAGATCATTTGTTAACTGTAGGAAGTTTTCAACATGTTTTGGCGCAAAATCAGAATTTAATAAAATTTCAATTGTTGCATCAATGCGTTCGCCATCAGAATCCACGTAAGATACTTCCATCATAACAGTTCCATTTAATAATTCAGATGTTTGATTTTCTCCCTTAATAGCATTCCAAAGGCCCACTCCATCGGGATCGACAGTATCTGTAATAACTTTAAATGATACAAGGAATAACATAATCGTAACAAAAATAACAAACATTCCGCTAGGAGTAGGGTTACCTTCATCAAACATCTGGAATCCTCCTTTTATTGAAATAGAATTTTCATCCATCATGGATGCTAATTTATTCATACGTCTACGTGTTTCTTTATCTTTGGGATCAAAATTTAAAGCGGCCTTATAATTATTATATGCTTTTTGCCAACGTTTCTTTTGAGAATTAGAGTCTATTTCTCCCCAAAGGCATCCTGCATCTGCAGCATATCTAGATGTTTTTGCTCTTTGTGCATCGCTTTTACATTCTTTCCATGCTACATCTCTAAGAATATCTAAAGCTTTTTCTGGCTCTATCTTTTCTATTAATGTATTAGCATCATCCCATGCCTTTTGCAGAGTCTCCGGTACGGACATCATGCTCTGCGGGATACTACTCATTCAAAATGGCAACGGAAACATATTATAATTAAGGCGACAAAAGAAGTGAGTAATGGTAATGGCTAAAGACTTAATATGCTCGCAAGTTACTTACTGGACAAGGGACTGTTCAGTGACAAGTTGTGGAGTTACGTAAAAAGATGGAATCTGATGTCAATAATTTTGTAATTAATATCGCCACTGCTAATGGAACTGGTTCCCAATCTTCGAATCTAATTATATTGCACAGCATGTTTGAAATGGGAGTCCCAGTAAGTGGTAAAAATTTGTTCCCAAGTAATATTTCGGGCTTACCGACATGGTTCATAATTCGAGCTAGCGAATACGGATATCAGGCCCCGGGTGACAAAACTGACATTCAGATTTTGATGAATAAAGATACCTGGCAAGATGATATTGATAAAATGGAACCAGGTACAGTTGTTATTTACAATGAAGATGTAAAACTTCCCGTTGAAAGAGATGATTGTATAGTATTCAGTATGCCAATGACAAAAATGGCCAGAGGCATAGCCCCAAAATTCGCAAAAATGATGGCAAATATGTATTATGTTGGTGGGCTTGCATATTTACTTGGAATAGATATTAAAGATATGGAAAAGGCTGTTCATTCTCAATTCAAAGGTAAAGAAAAGGCAATTGAAATGAATTTGCGAGCAATTGGTGAAGGCATCACTCATGCAGAAGATAATTGGGAGAATAAAACAACATTTAGAGTAGAAAAAATAGAAAAAAATCCCGATACCTATCTAATAGAAGGTAATGAAGCCACCGCCTTGGGCTCTATATATGGAGGAATAAATATGCTAGCTTGGTATCCAATAACGCCTTCATCTTCGGTTGCAGAAGGAATAATAAAATGGATACCAGAACTTAGAACTGCAAAAGATGGAGGCACTACCTGTGCCGTCATCCAAGCAGAAGATGAGTTAGCCGCCGTTGGAATGGTAATAGGTGCTGGTTGGGCAGGAGGTCGAGGTATGACTTGCACCAGTGGCCCGGGCATTTCTTTGATGTCAGAATTTATTGGATTGTCTTATTTTGCTGAAGTACCTGGAGTAATATGGGATGTTAATCGCGTAGGCCCTTCTACAGGCCTTCCCACAAGGACTCAACAAGGAGACTTGTCAATGCTATACGAAGCCAGCCATGGCGATACGCAGCATATCGTACTTATTCCTGGAACTGTAAATGAATGTTTTGAATTTGGATGGAGGGCGTTTGACTATGCTGAGAGATATCAAACCATGGTATTCGGATTTAGTGATTTAGATTTAGGCATGAATAGGTGGTCTACTGAAGGATTTGTTTATCCAGATAAGCAAATGGATAGAGGTAAAGTTATTTACACCCAGGAACAACTAGATTCTATTGAGAATTATGGAAGATACCGAGATGTAGATGGAGATGGAATACCCTACAGGACATTACCAGGAAGTGGACTTGATCCCATCCTATATCGAGGAACAGGGCATGACGAAGATGGGGTTTACTCTGAAGATCCTGCTGTTTATCAAAAAACTATGATGAGACTACGTGAAAAGATCGAGGGATCACGAGATAATTTGCCCTCTCCAGTCATAATTGAAGAAGAAATCAAGGAAGTTGGAATAATATTTTATGGATCTATGGAAAATACTATTGGAGAAATAGATGATATTTTAGAAAGAACTGGTTTATCTGTCAGTACTTGTAGAGTCAGGGCTTTACCATATCATTCCAATTTAGAAGAATTTATTTCTAAGCATGATAAAAATATAGTTCTAGAAATGAATAGAGATGGCCAATTATTTGGAATTTTAAGAAAAGAGCTTCCTCTAGAATTACTAAGTAAAATTCATAGCGTTGCATATAGCGATGGTATGCCCCCTCGAGCAAGACTATATTCAGAGAAAATTCTTGAAGTATTGGAGGAAATATAATGTCTATATTAAAATTGAATGTAATAGATTTAGATAAATCGGAATATAAAGGAGGTAAATCGTCTCTTTGCCCTGGATGCGGGCATGACCAGATTTCAAATGTGATAATTCAAGCTGCTTGGGAAAATGGTTTACCTCCCGAAGGCATAGCTAAAATGAGTGGAATTGGATGCTCATCTAAGACTCCAGCATACTTCCTAGGTAAAAGTCATGGATTCAATACAGTTCATGGCAGAATGCCTTCAGTCACAACTGGAGCTAATATGATAAACAAGGATTTGTCATTTATTGCAGTATCAGGAGATGGAGATACTGCAAGTATTGGAATAGGGCAATTTATCCATGCCATACGTAGAAATTTAGATATGGTTTATATCATAGAGAATAATGGTGTTTATGGACTAACAAAGGGCCAATATAGTGCCACGGTTGAGAAAGGATCCAAGAAGAAAAAGGGTGCAATAAATAGTCAAAATCCCATTGATCTATGCGCAATGGCTTTGAATCTTGGATGTAGTTTTGTAGCGAGATCATTTTCTGGCAGTAAAAAGCAACTAACTGCATTACTACGTGCGGCTATGAGTCATAAAGGAATGGCGATAATTGATGTAATTTCGCCTTGTGTTACTTTTGCAAATAATGATGAATCATATAGATCATATAATTATGTGAAAGAAAATGATGAAGTGTTGCATATCGTTGATTATATCTCGCATTTTTCCCCTCTTGAAGAAGTGGATATACCAGAAGGCCAGTATAGAGAAATAGAATTGTTTGATGGATCCAAAATTGTTCTTGAAACAATAGGTTCATCACACGATACAACAGATATTGTATCTGCATTGGGAGCAGTTCATAGGGCTGAAAGTCAGAATAAGCATGTAACAGGATTACTGTATTATAATGGAGAGTTGCCTACTGCTACTGAAACTCTTGGCCTTACAGATACTCCATTGTCTAAACTAAGTTTGGAAGAAGGTAGACCTACTCCTGCAAGTTTAGATTTGATTAATCAGAGATTTCGTGACATCAATTGATTATTAAAACTCAGCCTATCTCCCGAAGGCTATAGTCCCTTAGTGTAGTGGTCCATCATGTGGGGTTCTGGATCCCACGACCCTGGTTCGAATCCGGGAGGGACTACCAATTTCCTGCAATTCTGAAGAGTTGTGATCAGTTATTGCTGAATCATTATCAGCAATCTAACATGAAGAGAAGATTATACATCCATCTCTGCTAGACCAAAAGCCGATTCTTTCTTCCCTGTACGGGACTGTGCAGTTGATTGGGCGGAGTCATAGCGGAGGTCAAGAAATCAACTTACGCCCAAGAAAGGTTAGAGTCGACCCATCTGGCCTTGTTTGCGCTACCAACGAACCACCAGTACAGCGTGAGAGTGATTACGCTCAAGACAAGAGTCTTGACCCAAATCAAGAAAAATTCCCCAGCATTTCCGGTGAACTTCACGGATCTACCATCGATGCTTACCTTCTTTGACCATGCGTTGTAGTATATCACCGAGGTCCAGGGAACGGCCAAGAAAATTGTTACGCTGTTTAACATAAGTAGCGCCCACCCCAAGAAGAACATGTCAAGGCCTTTTTCTGCCTTCTGTATCGACCAAGTTCCTGTTCCAAATGCGTCATTTTCAATGCTCGTCGATGGGGCTGACTTTACCCCGTTCACTCCTGTCTCCATATTATTTCATCTTGTTGTGGAGTTATAGTTGTTCCCCCTACAGAATACCTTAATTTACTAAGCATACTCCATGTAACCAGATGAGCGAATATGAAGCCCTAGTGGCCC
>MEHZ011549974.1_pt1 | contig 40795 bp, 43 predicted proteins | sample 897221 | NCBI WGS metagenome assembly MEHZ01 (sample SAMN05514161, study PRJNA337945) | marine metagenome | isolation source: marine surface water | place: Arctic Ocean | collected 2007-12-13 | reverse complement strand
ACTCGGGGCGGACCAGGGCTTCGGGGTTCACGTTCATATTTAATGCTTGTCCACTCTCACGGAGGAACCGGGCATGCCCGGTGGTTCAGTAAAAGCAGTCGTTGATGGCGGAGACCCGCCCCGCAACCACTTCCACCTGGGGCCGGGTCAGGCCCTCGTGATGGTTATATTCAAAATCCATGATCTTCGGCAACAGGATGTATTGCGCCTGTTCCAGCTCAAGATGGGCGCGAAATTCGTCGGGCACGATACTCAGCGCGCGCATGATGTAGGGCTTGAACGGGCCGTAGAGTTCCTTGGCGAGCGCGCCGCCTTCAGGCGGGTTGGGAATGGTCGGCAGGAAAGCCTGCTCGAGCACCGCTTCAACAGGAAGGTCACGAGACGGATTTCCCGGCTGCGGCGCCGCGAAAGGACGCAATTCAACGCCAATACCCCGGGCATAGACATCGAGATTGACGATGAAGGAGACCATCGCAACCATCTCGGCGAATTCGGGATCGCTGAGACCAGCTTCACCCGCAGCCTGATAGGTGCTCATGTCGAAGTTCGGACAATCAACCGCGAGGGTGCGGATGATGTCGCGGACGGCCTCCGGCAGCTCGACGTCAGAGGTTGCGCCACCGTCGGCCGGTGCTTCGAGCAAGCCAGCATCGATGCCCGCCTGACGGGCTTCCGAGATCACCGCGAGACGTTGCTCGGCAGTTCCCCACCTGCCCGCGCGGGCAAACCGTTCGAACTGTGCCGCATGGGCGTCCGCCAGGCCCTCGCGGACCGGTATTTCTGAATCACTGTAGAAAGACATAATTTCCCCTTGTTCCGGCAAGCTTAGAGGATTCGCAGATACGCGGCGCTATATCTCGATCACGATTTTGCCAAAATGCCGTCCTTCGCGCATATGGGCGAAAGCGGCCGGCAATTCGTCCAGACCAAACCGCGTGTCATCGAGGGCCGGTTTTAGTCCGCTTAGATAAATCGCGCGCAGCATCGCTTCGAACTGCTCGTAACTGCCGCAGGTCACCCCTTCGAGGCGGATCTTGCGGGTGACGACCAGCGGCAGGCGGAATTCATGGTTCGATCCCGACAGCACGCCGATCAGCGCAATAGCGCCCCCCAGGCGGACCGCCTTGATCGACTGTTCGAGGGTCCCGCCCCCACCAACTTCAACCACAAGGTCGAGGCCCCGCCCGCCGACCGCTTCGCGCGCCGGTCGGGCCCATTGGGGCGTGTCGACATAATTTATCAGATGATCGGCGCCCAGGCTTTTCAACCGTTCTAGCTTGGTGTCCGACGAAGAGGTCGCGACCACTTCGGCCCCGGCCAGCTTGGCGAACTGAAGCGCAAATACAGAAACGCCTCCGGACCCCTGGGTTAGCACCACGTCACCGGGTTTCACACCACCCTGATCGATCACCGCGCTCCACGCGGTCAGCCCCGCGCAGGGCAGTGCGGCCGCTTCAGCAAAATCGAGATGGGCCGGGGTGTGAGCCAGACCGTATTCAGGCAGGACCCGCAACTCACAGGCCATGCCATCCAGCAAACCGCCAAGCCCGGAATGCATCGCATACTCACTCGGCTCACCGGCCAGCCAGTCCTGGAAGAAATTGGCCACGACAGGGTCACCTGCCTTGAACTTAGTAACGCCGTCACCTACCGCGACGACTTCGCCTGCGCCATCAGAGACTGGGATCAAACCCTCGGTCTTCTGACGCGAGCCGTAGCCGCCCTCGACGGTCAGCAGGTCACGATAATTGAGGGTCGCGGCCCGAACCCGAACGAGAACCTCGCCCGGACCGGGTTTGGGATCGGGGAGCTCGACAACCGAAAGATTGTCGAGCCCCGCGGCCGAAAGAACAGCTGCCCGCATGACAGAAGGCTACTCGGCCGCCTGATTGACGTGGTGAACCGTTTGCTGCGGGAACGGAATCGAGATGTCATCGGCCTCGAGCTGTTCCTTGAGCTTCTTGGTCAGATCCCAGCGCACACCCGAGTAATCCGCGGCATTCACCCAGACCCGCACAACGATGTCCACCGAGCTATCGGCCAGCTCAGCAACTGCCACCGTTGATTCCGGGTCGGTCAGTGCACGGGGCTCTTCGCCGATCACGCGGTTTATCGTGGCCATAGCCGTGTCGATATTATCGCCATAGTCGATGCCCATCACCAGATCGACGCGGCGGGTCGGGTAGGCACTGAAATTCTTGATCGCCGAACCCCAGATCTGCCCGTTCGGCATGATAATCTTCACATTGTCGCCCGTCGCGAGCTCCGTGGTGAACAATCCAACTTCCTTGACCGTCCCGGCCTGCCCACCAATATCGACGAAATCGCCGATCTTGAACGGACGGAACATCAGCAGCATGATACCGGCAGCAACATTGCTGAGCATGCCCTGCAGGGCCAAGCCAATGGCCAGGCCGGCGGCGCCAAAGACCGCAACAAGACTTGTTGCTTCAACACCAAACCGCTGCAGCGCGGCAATGATGACAAAGCCCATGATCGCGTAACGGATCAGGCTGCCAAAGAACCGGACGAGGGTCGCGTCCATCTTGCCGCTACGACTCAGCGTACGTTCCAGCGCACGACGGGCCCAGCCAGCAACCATGAAGCCGACAATGATGATGAGGAACGCGCCCACCACGTTGATGCCGTATGTCGCAAGGACCCCGTACACTATCTGAAGAATATCCTGAATCTGCTGATCCATCTGCTTACTCCTCAATATTGTGCACCCGCCTCGTTGGACCGGTGTCTGGAAATTAAATCGTTTCGAGAACCACTAGCGCCGCCGACGGGCCATGCGCAAAGCCGCCAAAATCAACCAGATCGGGATTACCACCACTGCGCCGATCAGAACGAACGGCACCGCCCATTCGGGCGCATCCACCAACACGTTGAAGATGCTCTAAACCATACCGCCGATCGACCCGAGAAACTTTTCCGTATCGATGTTGAACACCGACAGAACAATGCCGACGATCACCGACAGAATGAACAGTTTGAGGAGCGTCCCACCGAGGTTACGCGGCATATCGTGACCCACCGCTCGTTATTTATGACCGGGCGGTTTTAGGTGACTGGACGCGTACCGTCGATAGTTATTCCGTCGGATACGACAGAAAGAACCGGCTTCGGGCCCCGGATCTAGCTCGCGTAGCTGGGATCCAGTTCATCCAGACGACGGAGATGGCCCGGCCAGTCGAGCTGCGAGAAGTTTGTATTGCGCTCGAATTGCTGTGCGGTGTGCTCGCAAACCTCCGGAGACGGCATGACCAGCCCGTCGAGCCCGACCGCCGACATGGCCTGGATCTGGCTCTTGGCACATTTCTCCAGATAGAAGACCTGGGAGAATGCATCGGCCACGGTGCGACCGGCGGTCAGGAAACCGTGGTTGCGCAGGATCATATTGCTGTTGTCGCCGAGGTCATGGATCAGGCGTTCACGCTCCTCGAGGTTGAGGGCGATGCCCTCATAGTCGTGATAGGAGATCCGGTTGTAAAACCGCATGGAATGCTGGGAAATCGGCAACAGCCCGCAACCCATGGCCGAAATTGCCATACCGGCTTCTGAATGGGTGTGCAGAACACAGGCGAATTCGTGGCTATGGGCGTGCACCGCGCTGTGGATCGTGAACCCGGCCGGATTGATCTTATACGGGCCTGAATTGTTGATCTCGTTGCCTTCGTGATCGACCTTAATCAGGCTGGAGGCAGTCACTTCGCTGAACATCAATCCATAGGGATTGAGTAGGAATGTGTCTTCGCCGGGTACCCGAGCTGAAATATGGGTTCGGGTCATGTCCGACATGTCAAAGAGCTCAACGAGACGATAGGAAGCGGCCAGATTGACCCGCATTTCCCATTCCTCGTCGCTCACCTGATCCTGAACACTGGGGTAAAGCTGTACGATTTCCGCGTTTGTCATGTCGATCTCCTGTTCGATCCGTCAGCCTCGCGCGTTGCCGCGCTGGCGTCAATTACTTGCTTCGGCAACCACATTGTTGTGCTGTACGCCGAGCAGCTCGACTTCCGTGTCCACCACGTCGCCCGGATTCAAATATGTCCCGGCCCCGTGGCCTACCCCTGCCGGAGTTCCTGTCGACAGCACATCACCGGGCTCCAGCGTGATCATCTCGGAGGCAAACTCGATCTGCTCCTCGGGGGAGAACACCATGTCGCCAGTATTGCCGTCCTGCTTGGTCTCGCCATTGACCTTCAGGGTCAGGCGCAAATTCATGTGGTCGGGCACAAAGGCGCGCGGCACGAAGAACGGTCCCATGGGCGCGAACGTGTCGTGGCTCTTGCCGCCAAACCAGTCGGTGCGCAGCGTCACCCAGTCCTCACGCATATTCCAGTCCCGGGCCGAGACGTCATTGGTGGTCATGAAACCAGCGATACAATCTATCGCGTTTTCAGCTGAAATCCGCTTAGTGCGCCGACCGACCGCCATCGCCAGCTCGACCTCCCAATCTACCTTGGTACAGTCTGACGGAATGACAATGTCGTCATTCGACCCCGACAGCGCCGTCGGTGCCTTGAGGAACGAATAGGGCCGCACCCTGCTTTTGTCCCGGTCGAGCATATCGTCGCGCTCGGCGTCGTTCTTCGCCGTCCCGGCAGCCAGCATTTCACGAATGTGATCACCGTAATTAGCCGCCGCATAGATCATTTTTCCCGGCCGCGAAATTGGCGGCAGGAAACGCACGGCGTTCAGATCAACGACCGACCCTTCCGGCGCAGATCCGGCGGCCGCAAAAACCGCCATCTCGCACAGCGCATCAAAATTCTGATCCCACTCGTCAAGCAGGAGCTGAATGCTGCTCACACCGAGCAGAGCACCACCGCGCTTGCCCTGGCGCCAGGCCCGGTAGAGGGGATCGATCGCGAAGGCGGAGTCCCCGATCACCATGACAACAAACGGCGCCTGGCCATTATCGACAGTTGCGAGTTTGAACGTCGTATCGGTCATGGACGCCGCCTGTGCCTAGTTATGAAGGATCCGACTAGCTGACCGCCAGCGGAGCCAGTGCGTTGAGATCAGAAGTGACATCGAGGATAACCGGACGGGTCTTTGCTGCCTCGAAAGCCTGCTGGATCGCGCCTGCGAGCTCACCGGGCTTCTCGACGCGAATACCGACCGCACCCATTTCCTCGGCGATGCGGGCAAAATTGACGTCCGTGAACTGCCAAAGCCGGCGGGCCTCATCGGTTTGCTCACCACCATAAACCCGGTCGAAACCGCGTTTGGACTGGTTACCCGAAGAGTTGTTGTTGACCAGGGTGACCGTGTTGATGCCCCAGCGTGCCGCCGTTTCCACTTCGCCGATGTGGTACCAGAAGCCCGCATCACCGGTGAAACAGAAGACCGGACGATCGGGAACGCCGCACTTGGCGCCCAAAGCCGCCGAGAAGGCCCAGCCGAGATGGCCGGCCGAACGCATATAGCTCTGGTTCGGCGATTTAAGATCCAACATGCCGCCCATCCACATGCCTGTATGGCCTGTATCGGCAACGACAATCGCGTCATCGGGAAGATGCTGGCTCAGCTCGTGGCACATACGCTCGGGGCGCATGGGCTCGGCGTCCGAGGTCAGCAAATCGTTGAACTTATCGCGCCACTGCCGATCGGCTTCACCGGCCCGCGCTGCCCAGGATGCACGGCGGCCGGCAGATTCTGCGTTCGTCATGGCCAGCAGTTTCGTCACCGCAACCTTGGCGTCCGCTTGCACGCCTGCCACGACTGGATAATTCCGGCCGATTTCCTGCGGCTCGATGTCGATATGGACAACTTTTGTACCGATGGTCGGCACCGCCCAGAAATGGGTGACCATCCCACCAGTGGACGATCCGATATAGATCACCAGGTCAGCTTCGTTGACGATGATGTTGGCGCTTTCGCGGGAATAGGTTCCCACAACACCCACCGAAAGCGGATGACTGTCTGCGATCGTGTCTTTGCCGTTCAGGGAGGTGGCGACGGGAATGTTCAGCCGTTCGGCCAGCGCGACGACTTCTGCAGCAGCACCCGAGGCACGCACACCGCCGCCGGCAACGATCACCGGGCGTTCGGCAGCTTCGATGGCTGCCATTGCCGCCCGCAGGGATTCCTCTGAGGGCTCCGGGCGATAGGCTGGCAGCTGTGAGAAAGCCTCTTCGATGAAGGGGTCCATATCGGCCTCTTCGGCATCGATCTGGCCTTCATTGCCGCGGAACTGAAGATGGACAGGACCCGGCGTTCCTGTGGTGGCGGCCCGGAAGGCCTGGCGCACCATGTCGGGGAAGCGCGACACGTCATCGACTGTCGCGTTGAACTTGGTCACCGGCTCGAAGGCCGGGACATCGTCAACTTCCTGATAGACGTTGCGGAATTTCGTCTTTGGGTCACGACCACCGGTCATGGCGATAACGGGCGCATTGGCCAGGTAAGGGTCGCGCAGACCTGCAGCAAGGTTCATCGCGCCAATGACCTGGGCCATGCAAATGCCGGGTTTGCCGGTCGCCCGGGCATAACCATCGGCCATATAGGCTGCGGTGGCTTCAGAGTGAACGTGGAGGCGTTTGATCTCGGTGCGTTTTTCGAGTTCCACCATGGTGGTGCGAAGCACCGCCGGAACGTGGAAAATATGGGTGACCCCGTAGCCCTTAAGCATATCGGCCATCGCCTGGGCGCCTGTCATTTTCGCCATTTCGTCACTCCCCGTTGGTCATCATTATTCGGCCCGATCAACGAGCCGTTGTGAGTAAAATTTTTCCAATAGTGTATTAGCGGTTCGGTCCCGCGCAGACAATGCGCGGGACTTCAATGCTGTCCTGCAAAATGCTCGGGCGTTAGGCTTCACCACTCGAGGCTCTGCGATCACGCCAGAGCAGCACTGCCAGAACCAGTGTCAGTAACGCGCCCACGACGTAAAGCTCATGCAGCAACGGTGAATCGAACCCGAAGATCAACGAGATGATCGCGCCGGTCGGCAAGAGCAGACAGGCCGCCACGAGCCCGGCCAGCGGCCGGATGATCCGGCCATTGCCAAATCCCTCGAGGAAGATCGCCCACGCGGCCACACCAAAGATACACGCCACCGCGGTGATCGTGATTTCCATGGTCGTGCCATCGAGCAGCAATGGCGTGTACACAAACAGGAACGGCATAATCAAAATCGTCGAAGCCATCTTGAACGCCTGATTCCCTGTCGCCACCGGATCCGATTGAGCGATCGAACTGGCCGCAAATGCCGCCAGTGCCACAGGCGGCGTCACAGCACTCACAACGGCCACCCAGTAGCTGATCATATGCGCAGCCAGGGCAGGCACACCCAGATCAACCAGCGCACCGACCGCAAAGATCGCGAGCAGCACATAGCTGGCAACGATCGGCAGACCCATGCCGATGACGTACCCGGCGATAATGATTAGAACGATCGTGATCGGCAGAATACCGCCACTGGCAGAGATCAAAACGCCACCGATGGTACTCGGCAGATCCGTCTTTGTTGCCGCAGACAACAGAATGCCCAACACACCGGCGATACAACTCACCACCAACGTGTTTCGCGCACCTGCCTCAAGCGACACCCAGATGGTTCGCCCCATCTCGATCAAAACATCGAACAGCCCGGTCATGGGCTTCTCGTCCAGCCTGACCCCGATCATGTTCTCGTTGACGGGCATTTTTGCCGCCTCGGCGGCCGCGGCTTCGTCGCGACCAAGGATCGCAATTTCTCCGAGCCTCAACACGATAAAGCTGAACACGACCCAGTAGGCTGCGTCACCAAAACCGATACCCACATAGTCCACAACGAACCAAGAGAAAGGCGCCCCGATCTTCATGCCGAAGAAATAAACAAGGATACCCACGATCACGGAAACGACCAGATACGGCTTCCAGGAAGTCTTCGACTTCGACGTCGGAATCGACACTAGCAAGTCGACCAACTTGAGCATTATGATAAGCAAAATCGTCTTGGCAGCAGCCAGGAACGGCGAATCGCCGATCATCAGGAAGAACACCATCGCCGGTATCGGCAACAGCAAATGCAGGCGCGGAACAATATCAGCCCATTTCGGCAGCTCTTCGACCGGCACGCCGTGCAAACGATCTTTCACCGCGCGGAAATAGACGATCAGTCCGACCGACAGGTAGTAGAGGACTGCAGGAATGACCGCGATTTTGACGATATCGAAATACGGGGTTTCGGTCAGCTCCGCGAGCAGGAACGCACCTGCGCCCATGATCGGCGGCATATAAGCGCCACCCGTCGAGGCGGCAGCTTCAACACCACCAGCAAAAGCCGCACGGTAGCCGACCCGTTTCATCAGCGGAATGGTGAGCGTGCCCGTGGTCATCACATTGGCCACGCCACTACCCGAAATCATGCCGAACAGGCCTGAACTGACAACCGCGGCAAGCCCCGGTCCGCCAGTCTTTGCACCTGTTAGTCGGTACGCGGTGTTGATGATGACAGCACCCAGCCCGGTCTTTTCAAGGAACGCACCGAGAATGACAAAAATAACAATGAAGGTCGCAAACACATTGGTGATCAAACCAAACATGCCCTCAGTTGAGGCTATCAGGAAGTCCATGACCTCCTCGGCCGGGAAGCCAGGATGGTTCAAGATCCCAGGCATCACCTGCGCGATATCCTCGAACGCATAGATGAAAAACAGGAAACCAATCAGCGGGATGAGCGGACCGACAATCCGTCGCGCGATCTCAAAGCTGACCGACACCATCATGACCGCATAGATGAACAGAAGCGCCGGAATTGGGCGACCCGAGGCAACTCGAAGGTCCTGCACATTCGAGACCCACCAGAGGACAGAGAAAATGATGCAGATAATGAAGAGAATGTCAGAAATCGAAAATCCATCGCCAACCTTCTTGCGAAAGCCTTCGAAGAAATAGAGAGCAACACCGAATGCCGCGCCGATAAACCCGACAAGGCGAACAGTACCGTCAAAATACTGATCCCATCTCGTCGCCGAATCAGAGACCTGCCAGTGAATCCAGATGGCGATCGCCGCACCGAGCATGGCCAGATTGACGATGCCGAACAGTTCATCGAGCCAGATGGCACGTTCACGAATGGAGTAATGCCGGTTCTTGAAGGCGAGCAGCGACATGACGCCCGTACCGAGGATGAATGTGCCTCGGAAGACTTCCTCAACCGGCGGACCGAAAAACGAGATGTGAATGAAGAAATAGGCATATGCGACGGCAATAACCGAAAAGGCCGGACGGACAATTCCCGCCAGACCGCGCGGCGGTGTCATCTCGTCGGCGATAATACCGATTTTCGTCAGTACTGAGAGTGTGGTGATGGCCATCGTCTACTTCCTCCCCCCCCGAGAGCGTTTCGCCCGGGCACTTGATACAGATGCGAACAAGGGCGCGAAGTAAGTTTGAACCTACTTCGCGCCCCGCTGCACTTTAACTACGTGTTGTCTGGAAAAATTCCTGACTAGAACGCCGCGACCGGAACACCGGCGATGTCGAAACCGCGGGACTTCCAATACGTGGCTGCTGACGGATGCAGCGGAATACCAAGCGTCTTCAGATTGGCGAAGTTACCGTTCAGGGTCTTCCAGTAGCCCGCAACTGCAGCAAGCTTCTTCAGATTTTCCGGATCAGCTGTGGTTTCCAGCATGGCCGTAATCGCTTCATCCGACATGGACTTGTTGGCGAGCCAATACACGTCATACGCAATCGAGTTGGCAGGTTCAGTCATGCCTTTCACGTCCGCCTGCACCGGGATAGTGACAGCCGCATAGAACGGGCTGCTCTTGATCACTTCGGCCTGCTCGGCTTCAGACAAGCTGATGTAGCGAACGGGCTTGGAAATCGAGAGCTGGGTCAGAGCCGGGATCAGGAACGGTGCACCGGCTGAGCAGAACACGTCGATCTGACGATCGCCGAGCGCACGCGCGGAGTCACTGAAGCCGAGGTTGCGGGTATCGATCTCATCGATGATGCCAGCACCAGCCATGATGTTCTTGCAGTTCACGTTGCTGCCTGAACCCTTGTTCAGCAGGTTAACGATCTTGCCCTTCATGTCCGAGTAGTTCTTGATCGGGCTGTCCGCAAGAACCGCAACGATCTGGGTCTGCTTACGCACGTTGGCGATGATGCGGAAATCCTTGAGTTCCCCATCTTCCTTGAACAGACCAATGCCGTTCCAGGCCTGAAAGACCTGACCAACATGGCCCCAGGCCGTGTCGAATTTGCCATAGGCTGTACGGCGAACATTGTCGACCGAGCCGTTTGAAGGCGAATAGTTGAACTTGAACTTGTCACCAAGCTCGGAATTCAGCAGCTGGGCGCCAGCGCTGACTGAAGGATGCCAGCCGCCGCCTGCGGGGCCGCCACCGATACGATACTGCTCAGCTGCATGCGCTGACGTCGCAAGAACGACGAAACTGGCGGCAGCAACAAGTGTGCTCTTAAACTTCATTTGGGGTTCCTCCCGTTGGACCTGCTTCTGTTGAGCAGAGAATTGCGGACCGGTTGCCGTCTCAATTTGCGAACCGGTTCCGTATTTCCTTTAATGTAAAAACGATGCCAGCGACAGGTTCAGAGATCAAGTGAATATGTCAGGATAAATCTCCCTGGAGTGATTGTTTTCAATTCCCATGCGGGCGAGGCCATTGCAGGTGTGGGCCTGATGTCGATAGGTTTGGCGACACCGACGAGAATTTGTTTGAGGCAAGCATCATGACCGAAATCATCCGTGAGACGATCACCACCCCCGACGCCTGGGTGGGCCCACAGATTCAGAGCGATTATCGCTGGCTATATCACCTCAGCGAAGACGAAATCGCCGAGCTCGATTCAGCCCTGCAGACCGTTAAAGAAGTCGGCCTCGAAATCCCGTTTTCGGCCGACGCGTTCCCAATTCCCAATTTCAAAGGCCGCCTGGACGAACTGATCTCCCGCGTAACAGATGGGCTCGGCGTGATCCTGATCCGCGGCATGCCACGTGAGCGCTACACCAATGACGAATGTGGCCTGATCTACTGGGGCCTTGGTGTCCATATGGGACGCCCGGTTTCGCAAAATTCCCGCGGGCATCTGCTGGGCAATGTCACCGACGAGGGCAAAACCCTCGCCGACCCCAACGCACGTGGCTACCAGACCAAGAACCGGCTGGATTTCCACTGCGATCAGCTGCCGGTCGATTTGCTGGGTCTGTTTTGCCTGCGGACGGCCAAAACCGGGGGCACCAGCTACCTGGTCAGCGCGCCCGCAGTACACAATGTGATCCTCGAAGAACGCCCGGATCTTCTCGACGTGCTTTACGCGCCTTTCCATGTGGATTGGCGCGGCGACCACCCGGAAGGCGGCCAGCCCTGGTACGATGTGCCAATGCTGACCGCGCGGGACGGCAGGATCGCCGCCCGGGTGACCAACCGCTCCTTCATGGAATCCGTCTCTCGCTACGGTGAGGAACTGAGCCTGAGCGAGGCACAGCGCGAAGCCCTGGACGTCTTCCAGGAAATCTCTAATCGGGAAGAGCTGCGCCTGAAAATGGACTTCCAGGAAGGCGACATGCAGTTCGTCAATAATCATTCTATCCTGCATGCCCGTCAGGCCTACGAGGATCACGACGAACCTGATCGCAAACGCCGCCTTCTGCGCATGTGGATCGGCATGACGGACAAACGTCGTCGTTTGCTCGCACCGATCCTGGCTGATCGCTATCGCTATGTGGAAATAGGCGGCATCCCCAAGACCCGAGAAGCCGCTTAGCCCGGCTTCAGGCAACTGCGTCCAGGGATCTGGCCGCCCGCGAGGCGATGTCGTCTGGCGAATTACCCAGCGCCCACCCGCAAACTGCTCGGCTGACCCTCAAACCAAAACCGTGCCCGGGTTGCCGTCGTCATAACCCGCGCGCGCGGGACGCATCGTCTGTGTGGCGGGCTTTGCGCCTTGTGGCCTCTTCTGGAGAACCGGCTTCGCGCAAACCGTCTGATAACCGTCCGAAACTATTGTCCCAGGGTTGCCGTCGTCATATTCACAACTGGAATGAGGCGCGATACAGGGGTCAAACAGCTCGGATTTACGGATATGGTTCATCGTCAGGGCACCTTTCACGGGCTTGGGTTCAGGCATCACCACAAATGAAGTGGCGACAACCAAACCCTACCCAGGCGAACCTGCGGGCTGCAATTTAAATGCTTAATATCAATTGTTTAGACGTAAACACCTTTACAAGTCAGAGCGCCTGACCTGTAAAGCCTGCAAAGAAACCGGCTAGGTTTTAAACTCAATTTCGATCGCGACAATGTCCACATCACCGATATTTATCGCGTTGTGTTCGACAGGTGCAGCCACATGAGACGACGTGCCCGGCACGTAATCCAGCTCCTTGCTCACGCCCCCGGGTAATTCGAACCGCAATCTTCCCTCGGAAAGCTGGATCGGCATGTAGTCGCGATCGTGCAAATGCCAGCCGGTCTGCTCACCGGGCTTGAACACCCAGTGGGTGACAACCATCGAATCATCTTCCATCAGCACCTTGTGGGTGGCGATGTCACGTTCGGCGGCCTCGGTGGCCGTCTTTTCCATCAGCTTTGTCGACATGGGTTTGTCTCCTGGTGTGTTCAGGTCTGAACTGTCAGAGGGTTTGGGCCATCCAGTCAATCATCAATGTGCGGTACTGAAAGCCATAATTGTGACAACAATGGACGCCGTTCTCTTCAATCACCAACTCGGCCATGTCACCGATGGCCTCGGCAATGCGTTCCGCCTGGCTGTAATGAAAGATGCCATCGCGCTTACCGTGAACGACCAACGTCGGGCAATCGACAACACTAATACAGTCTTCCAGGGTCGCCGGCCCCATCATCGCCCGTGCAGCTTCCATCGTGGCTGCCCCGGTAGCCCAGAGGAACCCGTCCAGGATCGTCTTGGGCATGCTGTCCCAATCCCCCAGATCATAGGCGCCACCAAAAATTGCCAGCGCCTTCACCCGAGGCTCAAATGCGGCCGCGCGCGGGATGTAGTGCCCCCCGAGGCTGCGCCCGAGCAGGCCGATACGATCGCCGTCGATCTCCGGCCGGGTGGCCAGCGCAGCAAACACCGCGAGGATCGCGGCTTCATAACCTTCCTCCAGAGGCGCGTGGGGGTGCACCTCCCCCTGTCCCGGCCCGTCAAAGGCAAAGCTCGCCAGGCCGCGCCGGGCACACATCTCCGACAGGGTGATGAAGTCTTCCTTCGTGGAGTCGAGCCCGGGCACCAGAATCACGCAGGCATAGGGCGCGTCCCCTGAAAGCGGCAGCCGCAGATAGCCCGGCAGGGTGACGCCGTCATGGTCGATTTCCAGCCGTGCGGCAGGAGGCACCAGCAGCGGTGCTGCTTCCCGGAAGGCGACTTCCTTGCGGCGCTGGAATTCGCGTTTGACCTCGGGCACATGATTGGCAACGACCTGCCCCACATGGAAGCACAGGCTCGCCCGCACAAAGGCCTCGCCGGCAGTCACCGTACTTCCGGCGGCCAGGCGTTCGTTGGCCAGCGCCAGATGCCCCTCACCCACATTTTCCCATGCTCCCGGCCAATCATTCCAACTGGAGATTTGGGGCCGCACCGTGTGGACGTCGTTGATGTCCATCCCATCGGCAACAAGCCGGGGAATCCAGTATTCGAAAATCTCGCTATCAAACGCCTGGCGCTCGGTTGATTCGGTCATTGATCTTCCCTTTCACCGTCGTTTTTTCTGGCCTCAACTTTGGATCAGCTCCGACGACGGCACAAGCTGACCGTAGAGAATTTGACAACCAGCCCGGTTGGATTGTTTAAAGAAGGTCAGAAGAAATCAACATCCGAACCAGTTGAAGGAATACGCCATGCCGATCATCGTTCGCGGAGCCGACGTCGCCAAAAAGGATTTGGGCACCGGGGTCGCGACCCAGTCGCTGCTGTCACAGAAAAACACAGGCTCGGACAATGTCCTGCTTGACCTCGTCTCCTTTGAGAGCGGGGCGTCGTTCAGCCTGACACTGACCGACGATATGTTCGGCTGGCTCCAGATTGTCGGCGGTTCGGGCAAACTGAGCGGCCACGATCAAAGCCTGGTCACCCACGGCGTGACCTATCTGCCTTTGGGCTATGCGGGCAGCTTTACCGCCGCAGAAGACGGCACCCAGCTGCTCATGGCCACGGTGCCCCAGGCGATCCGGTTCGACCCGGACGTCGCCGACACCCCGAACGACGTCGTCACCACAGACTGGTCCCACGAGCCGGTGCTGCAATCCGAGCATGACGAGCGCACGCGCATCTACATGGCGACCCGCACCCTGACCGGCACCGGCGCCTATCGCGGCGAGATGATCCGCTACCCGGTCGGCACCGAAGCCCCGGCGCATCATCACGAGGGCGCCGAACACTTCCAGTATCTCCTCCAGGGAACAGTAACCGCTCTGCTCGATGGTGAGACCTGCGAGCTCAGTGCCGGCGACGTGCTCTACAATTACGAGCACGAAGTTCATTCCTTCCGGAATAACAGCGACGCCGAAATGACCTTCGTGGAGTTTTTCGTGCCCGGCACCTGCAAGACGGTCTGGGCCCCCGGGGCTAACCCGTGTGCCTGGCTGCCGACCGGCGCCGACATTCTCGGCCGCCCGCCATCCCGCGACATCGCCCACCACGTGCATGGCGAGGAAAAGGGCATCTAGCTACCCGCCCGCGCGATACGCCAAACCGGCGACATCCATGATCAAGCCCCACCCCTCGCGGGTGGGGTTTTTCATTCTGCACGTTTTTCAATTTAGGGAAAAATGGTGCCCGGGGGCGGATTCGAACCACCGACACCGCGATTTTCAGTCGCGTGCTCTACCAACTGAGCTACCCGGGCACACGATCAGTTGGAGGCGCGGATATACGGAAATTCGCGCGCTCTGTCCAGCGCCCGGGCCGCTTTTCGCATTACTCGTCTTCACCATCGTTCAGACCGCCCTCATAGACCATGGGGGCCTCGTCGGTGGGAATGCGGTAATTGCCGCCCAGCCAGCGCGAAAGATCGACATTCGCGCAGCGTTGGGAGCAAAACGGGCGGTGGTCATCTTCCGCCGGTTTTGCACAGATCGGACAGGGTTTGGTCATGATGCTCTCGTCTCTGTTCAGGCCAAACCTAGCATGACGTCGAATCGGTCCCGGCGCCGGTCGGCCTCGCGCACCAGCACCAACTGCCCCACATGGCGGTTGGCATCGTCCAGGGCGGCGCGCAGGGGTCCTTCGAGGGCATCCGCAACGATCGGCGCCAAAGCGAGCCTGTAGCCCCCTGCCGGGGTCGAGGCGGCGGTGCGGATGACAGTACGGAGTGCCGCGTAGGCGATCGCGTCAGGCGCACTGGCCGGATCAGCCAGGGGGGCGAGCAGGCGTTCGTGCAGTGATGGGCCAATCCGGGTGCGGGTCACTTCGATCAGCCCGAGATTGGTCATGCCCAGAACGTGGCACGAGCCGGGATCGCCCTTGAGCGCTTCACGCAAACGAACCAGAACCCGGTTGCGGTCATCCCCTGAGCCCATCTTCAAGGCATCGATGACAACTGCCCCGGCGATATTACGCAGGCGCAACTGCCGCGCGATCTCGGGCACCGCCTTCATATTCACTTCGCGTGCCGCACTGCCACCCTTGTTAACGGCCCCGGCGGAATTGATGTCGATCACACAAAGCGCCTCGGTCTGGTCGAACACCATCTCGGCGCCACCGGGCAGGCTCACATGTCGGGAGAGTGCAGTTTCGATCGCATCCTCCACCCCGTGTTCGGCAAACAGACCCAGCCGGTCCCGGGAAACCCGGTCCGTCAGGCTCGGCTTTTCGGCCTTGCACCAGGTGCGGGCCAGGTTTTCTGTGGTCGCGTCGCTGCAGATCAGCGCCGAAAGCCGGTCCGGGGCGAGCCGCGCGAGGATATGGGCGACCGGGTTGGCAGGCGCGATCAATTCGGCCGGCACTTTATCTGTGGTTACGTCCGTATTAGGTGCAATCCGTGCGACCCGTGGGCCTTTATCGGCAAAACCGTCAGCGACCACCCGCACATCGATTTGCGCGCCCTCGTGAAGTTGTTCGGCGATCCGGGCTTTGCGGCCCGCGCGTTCTCCGGGCACCGAAGCGTCCCGGGCCCGCATGAACGCTTCAGGTCCGATGCCGATATCGACAAACGCACCATTGATGCCCGCATCGACGCGCCGGACGCGTGCACGATAGACCGCGTCGATCAGGCTGGGGTTCGACACCCGATGATGCACCACGTCCCAGACCGCGCCGTTACGCACCAGCGCCCCGCGCACTTCGCCCGGGCTGGCTTCAATCAGGATGACCGGCGCGCTCACCCCGCACCGCGATAGCCGAGACCGGCCAGCATCAAACGCACCATTGCCACATCAAGTCCCACCACATTTGTATATGAACCGCTCACCGCCGGCACAAACGCCGCCGCGAGTCCCTGGATGGCATAGCCGCCGGCCTTGCCGTCCCATTCCCCGGTGTCGAGATAGCCGGAAATCTCTGCTTCGGAGAGCCGCTTGAACCGCACCAGGGTGGTCGACAACCGGTCTGAGACCCGACCATCCGGGGCGATCACCGAAATCCCGCCGAGCACGCGATGCCGTCGACCTGACAGTAATTTCAGAAAACGCCGCGCTTCATCGACGGAGGCCGGCTTACCCAGATTACGTCGACCGACGGCAACGACGGTGTCCGCCGCCAGCACATAAGCGTCCGGCTCCAGCGCGGCGACAGCGCGGGCCTTCTCCACGGCCAGCCGAGACGCGGTCTGCACAGGGCTTTCATCGCGCTGCGACGCCTCATCAATATCGGCGGGCACAATAGCGTCGGGCACAATCCCGATCTGCACGAGAAGATCGCGGCGGCGCGGCGATGCCGAAGCCAGGATGAGGCGCGTAGTCAGCGCACTGCTCCATGTTGGAAAATTTGTTTGGGGACGCCCCCGGGGCGCCGGCACGGGATCATGCCGCGCCGATCCACGTCGCTATTTGAAGCGGAACGTGATGCGTCCCTTGGAAAGATCGTAGGGCGTCATTTCCACGTTCACCTTATCACCGGCGAGCACGCGGATCCGATGCTTGCGCATCTTGCCAGCCGTGTGGGCCAGCACTTCGTGGCCATTGTCGAGCTCCACGCGGAACATCGCGTTGGGGAGAATTTCGGTCACGGTGCCGGAAAATTCGAGCAGGTCTTCTTTGGACATACACTTCGTCACGTTGTTGAGATCAAACCCGCATCAATGCGGGATGGCGCAAGCAACCCGAAAACCCGTCGAAACTCAAGCATTTTCCGGTCACCGGGGACAAATACACAGTTCAGGCATGCCGCTCGGGGGAGGGAAAACGCGTTCGAATTCGGCTAGAGAGCGCGTCCCGCACCTCGCGATAGGCCTGCAACCTCTCCTCACGCGACCCTTTTGCATCCCCGGGATGCGGGGTCGGCCAGTACTCGATCTCGCAATTCCGCGTCCGGGTGAGCTCGATCGCCTGATGCTGGGCCTGGGGTGTAAAGGTGATGATCAGATCAAACGGCATGTCACCGAGGGCCTCGAATGCTTTGGGTTGGTGGTCGCTGATATCCAGTCCGATCTCCTGCATCGCCATAATGGCAAACCCATCCACGAGCATATCGCCAAGCTGTAAGCCCGCACTGACGACTTGAATCCGATGTCCCACAAGATGTTTGGTGATCGCTTCGGCCATCGGCGAACGGATGGTGTTCCGGTCACAGGCAAAGAGAATACTGGCAGGCAAATCGACCATGCCTAGGCCCGAATGTGGAGAGCACAGATCAGCGTAAACAGCCGGCGGGCTGTGGCGTGGTCGATCTCGATCCGGCCCGAGAGCAGATCACGCAATCGGTCTGCCCCTTCATTGTGCAAGCCGCGCCGACCCATATCGATCGCCTCGATCTGGGTCGGAGAGGCCGAGCGAATGGCCTCGTAGTAGCTCTCGCAGATCGTGAAGTAGTCCTTGATGATCTTGCGGAACGGGGTCAATGGCAGCGGCAACAAGCCAACCGCGTTGCCATCCGTCGCGGTGATATCGAAGACCAGCTGGCGGCCCTGAGCGCGCAGGATCAAAGCATAAGGCCCCGGGGCAACCGTCTCGAAATGGACCGGGTTCGGGGCAAAACTGTTGTCTTCGGTCAGATCGTAAATCGCGACCTGGAGCTCGCGCTCGACATCCGGGTGGTATCGCACAACCCCCGGGTTATCGATTTCAACGCTGGCAATCCGGTCGCTATCGCGGCTCATCATCGAACCCGGCGACCCGCAGCTCAACCGCCCTGGCATGGGCTTCGAGACCTTCGGCACGCGCCAGCGTCATCGCCGGGGCTGCCAGCTTTGCAAAGCTCTCCGCATCCGCGGAAAACATCGAGCTGCGCTTCATGAAATCGAGAACGCCAAGCCCAGAGGAAAAGCGCGCGGTCCGGGCAGTGGGCAACACATGGTTCGGTCCGGCCAGATAATCGCCCAGCACTTCGGGCGCATAGGCGCCCAGGAAGATCGCCCCGGCATTGCGAATCCGGTCCGCCAGAGCTTCAGCGCCCGGCGTCACCAATTCAAGATGCTCAGGCGCCACACGGTCGATCAACGGCAGCGCATCGGTGATATCCGCCACAACGACAATCGCGCCGAATTGCTCCCAGCTCGCCCGCGCAATCTCTTCGCGCGGCAATGTCCCAAGCTGTTGCTCGACCGCGGCGGTGACCGTATCGGCAAACCCGGCATCATCCGTGATGAGGATCGATTGCGCGGTGCGATCATGCTCGGCCTGGCTCAACAAATCTGCCGCGATCCAGTCGGGACTGACGCCGGATTCCGACACCACCAGAATTTCCGATGGCCCGGCGATCATGTCGATCCCCACGACACCGAAGACCTGACGCTTGGCCTCGGCCACATAAGCATTTCCCGGCCCGACAATCTTGTCGACCGGCGCAATCGTGCCCGTGCCATAGGCCAGCGCTGCCACCGCCTGCGCCCCGCCAATGCGATAGACCTCGTCCACGCCGGCGATATCGGCCGCCGCGAGCACCAGCGGGTTGAGAATTCCGTCCGGCGACGGCACTACCATGACCAGGCGCTCGACACCTGCAACCCGGGCGGGCACGGCGTTCATCAGCACTGAAGATGGATAGGCCGCCGTTCCACCGGGCACATAAAGCCCGGCCGCAGAAACCGCGTGCCATATGCTTCCCAGACGGATACCGATATCGTCGACATAGTCGATATCCTCGGGGCGCTGGCGCTCGTGATAGGAGACAATCCGCGCGCGGGCCGTTTCCAACGCCGCGAGGGCTTCCGCGCTGCAGCTTTCCCGCGCCGCCGAAATTTCTTCAGCACTGACGCGCAGCTGGTCAGCGGTCAATTCCAGACGATCATATTTCGCAGTTAACGCGATCACGGCCGCGTCGCCTTCGGCTTTCACCTGAGCCAGGATCGCGGCGACGTCATCGCGCACATCTACAGATGCTTCGCGCCGCTCGGCCAGAAACTCATCAAACGCAACTGTGAATCCGTCCCTGGTGGTGTCCAGCCTAAGCGGCATCGCGGCCGCCCACGAGTGCATCACGAATGCTCTCGATCCGTCCCGTCAGGGTGCTTGCACGGGTTTTCAGAGCCGCCCGGTTCACGACCAGCCGCGAGCTGATGTCCATGATGGTTTCAATTTCCACCAGACCGTTCGCCTTCAGGGTGCCGCCGGTCGATACGAGATCGACGATCCAACGGCACAGGCCGAGGGTCGGTGCGAGTTCCATGGCCCCATTGAGCTTGATGCATTCGGCCTGCACGCCGCGGCGCGCAAAATGCTTATGGGTCAGGTTCGGATATTTGGTGGCGACACGCACATGGCTCCAGCGCGCCGGATTATCGACCGCGACGACCGATTGGGACGCTGCGACCGAGAGACGGCACTTGCCGATATCGAGATCGAGAGGCGCATAGAGTTCGGGGTAATCGAACTCCATGATCACGTCGCTGCCGGCCACGCCGAAATGCGCCGCGCCGAACGCAACGAAGGTCGCGACGTCGAAGGCCCGGACCCGGATAATTTCGACATCCGGATCGCTGGTGTTAAATCGCAGCTGGCGCGCATCAGGATCGCTGAATACGGGCTCCGGCTCAATTCCCGCGCGCGCGAGCAGCGGCAGAACTTCACCCAGAATACGGCCCTTTGGCAGGGCAAGAATCAATTTGTCAGTCTTCATCGACACAGTTCACCTTCCAAGTAAACCCGAGATACAGCCAAAAACCGTCAGTGAGGCCGGATTTTAAGGGCAGGCGAGATCAGTCGTCCGCGTGCTGGGGCCGCCACTGTGTTGGCCAGGGTTCACCAAAGTCCTCTAAATGGCACAGGAGTTCGGTGGTTTCCAGCCGAATTGCGGCGTCCCCGGAGAAGGTGAGATCAACGGCGAGCCCCGCCGCGTCAGGATCGGCGGTACAGGTAAGGGCAAGCAGATTTAAAAAACTGCCCCGGGCGCGAAAATCAATCCCGCGACGCCTCACGTTGACCACTTTGGAGAAGGACAGTCCCGCATTGACCCGTTCGGTCGTTTTGCCAGATCGATCCGGATCGATCGCTTCCCAACGAACCCGGTTGGCGGCCAGCACAAAGGTGCCCGTCCCGGGCTCAAAACTCAGATCACCGATCGGGACGATAGCGTCCTGCAGCGCCCCCGAGATAATTGCGAGATCATCGGCATCGACAGCCGCGAGCTTGAGTAGCGGGATAGGATCACTCATTCGGTATCCTCGACCCGTTCAATATCCGCACCCACGAGACGGAGCTTTTCCTCGAGACGTTCGTAACCGCGATCAAGATGATAGATGCGCCGCACTTCGGTGACCCCTTCGGCAGCCAATCCGGCGATCACCAGCGATGCACTGGCGCGCAAATCTGACGCCATGACCGGCGCGCCCGCAAGGTTTTCCACCCCACGGATCAAAGCCGAACGTCCCTGCAGGGTGATGTTTGCACCCATGCGGTGCAATTCGGGCACATGCATGAACCGGTTTTCAAAGATTGTCTCGGTGATGACCGAAGCGCCATTCGCGACGGTCATTAACGCGAGAAACTGCGCCTGCAAATCGGTCGGGAAGCCCGGATACGGGTCGGTCCCCACATCGACAGCTTCCAGATCGGAATCGGACCGGCTTATAAATATGCCACCCGGGCGGTCTTCGACGATGATCCCCGCCCGCCGCAGTTGCGCCATGGCAGAATCAATATGGGACATCTTCGCGCCGGCAAGCTCAACCTCGCCGCCAGCGATGGCGACGGCTATGGCATAGGTGCCGGCTTCGATCCGGTCCGGCATGATCTCGTGTCGGGCCCCGTGCAAACGCTCAACCCCTTCGATCACCAATGTGGCAGAGCCCAGGCCGGTAATCTTGGCTCCCATGGCGATCAGACATTCGGCCAAATCGGTAATCTCGGGCTCCCGTGCAGCATTCTCAAGAATGGTCTCGCCCGTGGCAAGGCAGGCGGCGAGCAGCAGGTTCTCCGTGGCCCCGACAGATACTTTCGGAAAGGCGTAGCGCGCGCCCCGCAATCCGTTCGGCGCCGAGGCCCGGATATAACCGGACTCCACTTCGATTTCGGCGCCCAGCGCTTCCAGTCCCTCCAGGTGTATATCAACCGGGCGGGTTCCGATGGCGCAACCGCCAGGCAGCGACACGGTCGCCTCCCCTTCACGTGCGACCAACGGTCCAAGCACCAGAACCGATGCCCGCATCCGGCGGACCAAATTATAGGGGGCAGTCGTACTGACAATGTCCCGCGCGGTGAGCGACATCACACGGCCGGCATGGCCGCTGGCGTCGTCGTGACCCTCCAGCGAAACCTGTGCACCGTGCTGTCCCAACAGGTTGGCCATGGTCGTGATGTCGGCGAGATGGGGCACATTGGACAGGACCAAAGGCTCATCCGTGAGCAGACACGCCGCCATCAGTGGCAGTGCAGCATTCTTGGCACCGCCAATGTGGATCACCCCGTTAAGCTGCTTGCCGCCGCGTATTCTGATCTTGTCCATAATTCGTCTGCGATCGGTTCGTTGGCTGAATGAAACCGCCTCTAGAGGGCGATTGTGGCATTTGCATGTGGTGCCATGTCCAAACCGGCTTAGAGTTTCGGAACGGTTATGCCCTGTTGATGCATATATTTGCCCTTCCGATCTGCGTACGAGATCTCGGGTGGCCCCTCACCTTTGAGGAACAGGAACTGGCACGCGCCCTCATTGGCGTAGATGCGGGCAGGCAAAGGTGTCGTGTTCGAAAATTCGAGCGTCACGTGACCTTCCCACTCAGGCTCGAGCGGCGTGACGTTCACGATGATACCGCAGCGAGCATAGGTCGACTTGCCGAGGCAGATCACCAGCACATCGCGGGGAATCCGAAAATACTCCACGGTCCGGGCCAGCACGAAGGAGTTCGGCGGAACGATGCAAACATCGGTCGTACGATCGACGAAGCTCTTTTCGTTAAAATTCTTCGGATCGACAGTCGCCGAATCCACATTGGTGAAAATCTTGAAATCTTCCGAGACCCGGGCGTCATAACCGTAGGACGATAGGCCATAGGAAATCACACCCTCCCGGGTCTGGGTATCGACGAACGGCTCGATCATGCGTTCGTCCAGAGACTTTTGGCGGATCCAGCTATCGGGCAGAATTGGCATCGTTTGGCCCCCACGGCGCTACAAGGTCACCCCCGCTTGTAACGAATGGTTGCCCACCGCTTCAAGCGAAGCTCGGTTGAATAACTTTGTTCTTCAAGATCAGATGCTTACAGACTTACGAATCGTCGTCCTGCCCTTCGGAGTCGGTGTCCTCGGTCGCCCGCCCCCGCCGCTGCGCATTCCGGCGCCGCAAATTCTCGCGCAACGCCGCGGCCTGACGCTCCAGGCGTTCCTTTTCACTCTTGGATGTTTTCTCTCCGCCCGAGCCCTTCGGCCGGCGTGGCGCAGGGTCGGTCATTTGCCGCGCGCGGCAACCGCTTCGATCTCAACCTTCCAGCCCGGCGCCGCGAGGGCGCTAACCACAACTAGGGTCGAGGCCGCCGGATGCCCCCCCGACCAGCCATCGCGGATATCGCGAAAGGCGCGAACATCTTCGGCGTCGGTGATATAGGCGTTCAACCGCACCAGATCCTTGATCTCCATCCCGACCGCCTCAAGGGCCAATTCCAGATTACGAAGCACCTGGGCGCATTGTCCGGCAAAATCATCTGCGCTGTTGCCGTCAGCATCGACACCGACTTGCCCCGAAATAAACGCGAGCCTTGTGTCATCTGGCACTTCAACCACATGGCTGAAATTGCTCGGCGGCGGGGCGAGAGTATCGGGATTGACGAAATTCAACATGGGTCTTCCTTCTGGTTCTTGGACCGGGGTCGGGCTCAGCCCCGTACCGCCGCATAGGCGTCATCAACAGCGCTGCCGGGCAGCTTGAGGGTTTCACAAATCTTGCCAATCACTTCGCGTTCGTCCGCGCTGTCGCGACCATCCGCCAGGCTCATGGCCGCGCTGATCCGCAATAACAGGTCATCGGCACCTTCAGCGCGGGTGCCGGCTGCGATCACGGCCAGTATCGTGGCCTCCCCGTCGGCATCTTCCGACAGGCGCGCGATATTTTCATCGAACGCGTCGACCACTTCATGGGGATCAAACACGTGCAATTGGGAAAGGCTCTCCACAACTGAATCCAGGCGTGCGCGCGCGGAAAAGCTGACCTCGCCATCCGCTGTGGCCAGCAGCGCACAGGCTGCCGCCACCGCCTCAAGGAATGGGCGCTGCTTATGACGTCGCAGCTCGATGCGAAAACGATCCAGCACGTGATGTAACTCCCTGACCGCACACTTCGCGTGATATTTGCATGTCGATCCGCGCGCGCCAACTGCGGTCCTTGCTGCATTTGAATCCACGTGGCATAACGCGCGCGTTTTCGAATATAGTGCCGCCGTAGCTCAGGGGTAGAGCGCGCCATTGGTAATGGCGAGGTCGAGTGTTCAATTCACTCCGGCGGCACCATCTTTTCCAAGTCAGGACATATGTCCGCTCCCCAATCTCCCGACACCGGACCCGCACCCAAAAGTGCGCTCGCGGGAATGCGTGCATTCCGGCACCGCGACTTTCGCTATTTCTTCGCGACTCGGGTGTCCGGCATTCTGGCGACGGAGATGCTGGTGACGACGGTCGGCTGGCAGGTCTACCGCCTGACATCGAGCGAGCTCAATCTCGGCTTGATCGGTTTTGCCCAATTCGCGCCTTTCGCACTTCTCTTTCTGGTCTCCGGCGTTGCCGCCGACCGGCTGCCCCGCATGCGGATCATTTTCGGATGCGTGGCATTGCAGACCGTTTGCGCGGTCGCTTTGCTCTGGGGCACCTGGACTGGCAGCATCAACTTCACCGGAATCTTGGCCATTCTTGTCCTGTTTGGTGTCGCCCGGGCTTTCCAGGCCCCGGCCCAGATGGCCATCGTGCCCAATCTGGTCCCGAGCGCCGACCTCGCCAACGCCATCGCATGGTCGTCCTCAGGCTTCCAGATGGCGCGGATCATCGGCCCCACAATTGCCGGATTGCTGATCGCGTTCGGCGCCGCGCGCGGTGAAGACGAGTTCTTCGTCTACATTCTGGCCGCTGTTGTATTCGTGGTCGCCACCATCCTCGCCGCCATGGTCCGCTCCCCAGTTCAGGTCATCAGCCAGACCCCGATCAGCATCAGTAATATTCTTGCCGGGTTCAAATTCATTGCCTCGCGTCAGGTTATCTTCGGGGCGATCGGGCTCGACCTGTTTGCGGTTCTGTTCGGCGGCGCCATTGCGCTCCTGCCCGTCTATGCCACGACCATCCTGAACGTCGGCGCTGACGGGTTTGGCGTCCTGCGCTCCGCCTTCACCTTCGGCGGATTTGTGGGCGCGCTGTACATGACCCAACGACCGGTCGCGCGATACGCGGGCAAAAAACTGCTGATCGCCGTGGGCATCTTCGGGCTCGGGGTTACCGTGTTTGGTGTTTCCGAAATCTTCTGGCTGTCGCTGGTGGCGCTCGTCATCATGGGCTTGGCAGATTCGGTCAGCGTCTTTATCCGCCAGAACCTTGTCCAGATCATCACCCCCGACGAGATGCGCGGCAGGGTGAGCGCGGTGACCGCCGTGTTTATCGGCGCCTCGAACGAACTCGGCGAATTTGAATCCGGTGTGACGGCCCATTGGTGGGGCACGGTCCCGGCGGTGGTCGTCGGCGGTGTGGCAACGATCACGGTCGCGGTCAGCTTCGCATGGCTGTTCCCGCAATTGCGCCAGGTCGACCGCCTGGAGCCAGACGATCTGATCCGGAAGTATCGGGACCCCACACCCGGCAACTAACCACCAACCGGATCAGTCGATGACCGCGATCGCGTTGACCTCGAGCACACAGCGCGGGTCGGTCGCGAGCTGAACGATCTGCACGGTCGTCGTTGCCGGCTTGGCGTCCCCGAAATACTCGCCCCACACTTTGTTGAGGATGTCCTGCTGGGTCATGTCGGTCAGAAACCGGTCGGCAGTAACGATGTCGGCAAAGGTGGCACCAACAGCGTCGAGCCCGTTGCGCATATTTTCGAGCACCGCACGGGCCTGACCTTCCATATCATCGGGCATATCCGCGAACTCGGCGGGCACGTGGGGATGGCTGTGATAGACCGGCGCGGCGGTCACACCAGCCAGATAGACCGTCGTCCCACCGGTAACCTTGATCGCCGGGGCATAAGGCATCCAGATGTCCGGCGCGTCGGGCCAGTGACAATGTTCAACTTTCTTCGGCATGGTTTCCTCCCAGAATGTGAGACCGAGCGCAGGCACAGCGCGCGCTTTTCCGATCTCTTGCTAAGGTTCATGTTACGCGCAGCATTGCAGCGCGTGAAATTTGTTTCAATCCACACCCTCATGGCGACCTCATGCTCCCCATCGACAGTCTCTATCGCGGCCGCCAGATCAACCCGGACGGCATCGCACTGGAAGACGACAGCACGCAGCTGACGTATCGCGAGCTGGTCGAACGAGTGGAAGCCCTGGCCGCCGCGCTGCAAACCCTACTGCCCACGCCCCAGGCCAAGATCGGTGCCTGCGGGTTCAACAATCTGCAGCATGTGATCGGCATCCTGGCGACCCATCTGGCCGGGCATATCTGGGTGGCGGTGAACCCGCGCAGCGGCAAGCCGGAAAACACGGCATTGATGAACCTGGTTGAGCCCGATCTGATGATCGCCGACGACGCGGCGCTGGATGCGTTTGATATCGGCGACACGCCGATCATCATTGCGGAACCGGACGGGAAGCCAGCGGGAGATCTTGCGGGAGACAATGTCGACGGGCTGATCGAGAAATTCCGCGGCAAGCGCCCGGTTCGTCACCTGCTCGATCCCAACACGGATATTCAGGCGATCAAGTTCACCGGCGGCTCCACCGGCCTGCCCAAGGCCGTGATGCAGCCCTATCGCACCGGGACAACGCTGATCGGCACCATTCTCTCGGTGTTTGGTCTGAATGCCAACGACACCCAGGCTGCCGCAGCACCCGTAAGCCACGCCGCTTTCATCCTGATGCTGCCGATATTTGCAGCCGGGGGGCGCAACATCGTGCTGCCCACACCGGACCCGGACCGTATCCTGCACGCGTTCGAAAAACGCGACGTCAGCACCATCTTTATGCCCCCCACCATGATCTACAAAACCATGGCTGACCCGGACATGGCGGCACGCAAATTCCCCAAACTGCGTCATCTGATCTATGGCGCGGCTCCCATGCCGCCTGAAAAAATCCGCCAGGCGCAGGAAGTTTTCCCGCACGCACTCGAAACCCTTTACGGCCAGACCGAGGCCTCCTCTGTTTGTACAACCATGACGGCCGCAGAACTGGAAATGGATGAAAACATCGGTTCGGTCGGTCGCGCGACGCCGCTGATGCGCGTCGAAATCAAAGACCCCGAGGGCAACATCCTGCCGCCGGGCGAGACCGGCGAAGTGGTAGTTCGCGGCGGGCTGACCATGACCGGTTACTACAAGAACCCGGATGCCACAGCCGAAGCCTTCAAAGATGGCTGGCTGCACACCGGCGATGGCGGGCTGATCGACGAACGCGGGTATCTGTTCCTCAAAGACCGACTGCGCGACGTTATCATCTCGGGCGGGTTCAACGTCTATCCCGGGGATGTCGAAGGCGCGCTTGTCCGGCACCCCGACGTTTATGAATGCGTAGTGTTCGGGGCCGAGGACGATCACTGGGGTGAACGGGTCGAGGCCGCGGTCCAGCTGCGCGACAGTGCCACGGCAAGCGCCGAGGACATCATCGCCCATGCCCGCGAACAGCTCGGGAGCGTGAAAGCGCCCAAGACGATCCATTTGGTCGATGACCTTCCCCGCAGTGCCGTGGGGAAGGTTCTTCGCCGCAAAATCAAGGAAACGTTTTCAACACCCAAAGACTGATCGGCTGTTGGCGGGTCCTGTCTTCTCATCGTAAGAGTTCTTCATCATGCGCATTACCGATATCCGCGAAACCGCGATCCCCCTGAACCTGAAACTGCGAAATGCGGTTTTCGATTTCAGCCAAATGACCACTTCGGTGGTTGCCGTCATCACCGACGTAATCCGCGATGGCAAACCCGTCGTGGGTTACGCCTTCAACTCCACCGGGCGTTATGCGTGCGGTGCGCAGATGCGGGCGCGGTTCATTCCCCGCATCCTCGATGCCGATCCTGACAGTCTGATCGACGAGGAACGCAATAATCTCGATCCCGAGAAAATCCTCGCCGCGATGATGCAAGGCGAAAAACCCGGCGGACATTCTGATCGATCAGTCGGTATTGGCACGATCGAGTTTGCCGTCTGGGACGCGTTGGCCAAGATCGAGGAGAAGCCCGCTTTCCGCTCGATCGAGGAACGCTACAACCCCGGTGGCGCAAAGCCGAAAATGTTCGTCTATGTGGGCGGCGGCTGGTACGCGCCCGGCAAGGGCACACCCGAGCTGCTCGACGAGATGCGTGGCTACCTCGACATGGGCTACACCCAGCTGAAGATGAAAATCGGCGGCATGAGTGTCTCTGAAGACATGTCGCGTTTGGAAGCCGTTCTCAAGCTGGTGGGCGATGACGGCTGGAACCTCGCGGTGGACGCCAATTGCGGCCTGACCCGGCAGGCAGCCTTCGACTACGCCAAGGCGATGGCTCCCTACAATCTGCGCTGGTACGAGGAAGCCACTGACCCGCTCGACTATGCGCTGCTCGCCGAACTGGCAGAAGTCTATGCACCGCCGCTCGCAACAGGTGAAAACCTGTTCTCGACCCAGGATGTTGAAAACCTGGTGCGATTCGGCGGCATGCGCACCGACCATGACGTGCTGCAGTCAGACCCACCGCAGAGCTACGGCGTCGTTGCCGTGACACGAACGATCGAGATGCTCAAGAAACATGGCTGGACCGAGAACGGACTAATGCCCCATGGCGGCAATCAGATGTCTCTGCATATCGCCGCCGGGCTGGGCATGCTGCTCTGCGAATCCTATCCCAACACGTTTGGCATGTTTTCCGATTTTGCCGACGACGCTGAAGTGATCGACGGCTACCTGACCCTCGATGAGAATCGACCGGGAATCGGGTTCGAGGCACAATCAGAACTTTACAAAGTGATGTCGGAACTTTCCGCAGACTGAACAAAAGAAGTTTAAGGGGCGTCAGACCCCGCAACGCAAAAGAGGAGAACGCCGAGATGATGTTCGAATATTTCCCTGACAATTACCCCTGGTCGATGGCTGCCGTGATGGCAATCAACGCCGGTGCCGTGCTTTCGGAAGTGCACGAAGCCCTCGAACCCCTCAAGCCCGTCGCGGCTGCCAATGATGATGCCGCGAACGACGCGTGGCATGCCCGCTGGATGATGCTCGGGGAGCGCAGCGAGCGCTTGGCGGACGAAGACGACACGGCCGGAAAACGGCTCAGCGCCAGCGCCAAATATAAACGTGCGGCGGTCTATTACATGACCGCAGAGCGCATGTGTAAGTCCGAAGACCCTATCCGGATCGAGACCTACAAACGTATGCTCGACATGTTCCGCAAGGGCGTCGAACGCGAGAACGGCCCGGTTGAATGGGTCGAGGTGCCCTACAGCCACGATGGGAACGACACCAGCCTGCCCTGCCTTTTCTTCCCGGCGAATCCCAAAGCCGTGGTCGGCGACGGCCCGGCGCCCTGCATCATCCATTTTGACGGCCTGGATGTGATGAAGGAGTTCCTTTATCTCGCCGGCCTGGCTCGCGCCTATGCCGCGCGCGGTATCTCCACGTTGATGATCGATCACCCGGGTGTCGGTGAGGCCCTGCGCTTGCGCGATCTGAAGCTGTTCCCGGAAACCGAAGTCCCTGCCGGGGCGGCCGTCGACTACCTGGAAACCCGCGACGATGTGGATTCAGACCGAATCGGCATGGCCGGCATCAGCCTGGGGGGCTACTACGTCCCGCGCGCTGCCGGGTTCGAACACCGCCTGAAATGCGCCATCGCCTGGGGCGGGATCAACGATTACGGCAAGATCACCCGAGGCCGGCTGGATGGCACCGGCACTAAGCTGTCGGTTTCCCATTGGGAAGAGCACATGAACTGGGTCTTCGGGACGAACTCGGCTGAGGAAATCCTAGAAGTCGTGGACCGCATGAATCTTGAAGACGCGGTGCCCAATATCGAGTGTCCGCTGCTCGTGGTTCATGGTGAAGGCGACCGCCAAATTCCCCTGGAAATGGCCCAAAAGACTATCCGTGAGGCGGTCAAGAGCCCCCGAGCCGAACTCAAGGTGTTCACCGCCGAGGACGGGGGTGTCGAGCATTGCCAGGTCGATCACGGCGCCCTTGCCGTCGAGTATATGACGGACTGGGCGGCCGATGTGCTGGGCGGGAAGGCCGACTAAAACTACTCACAATGTCGCTGACAAGGATTTGACTCAATCAAACGCTTGATTGAATATCCTCTCATGAGCATCCGGCCAACGGATGCCATGGGAGGAAAAGTGACAGCACTTCCGCTTAAGAAAGCCAGGGAAGAAGCTGCCGTCGGCGGGGAAGCACGGGGCGAACTAACACGCCAGCGCATCCTGGACGCAGCACAGAAGTTGTTCTCGGAACACGGGACCAACGGCGTGTCTTTGCGTGCCATTACCGCCGAAGCCGGCGCGAATTCCGCCGCAGCCAATTACCATTTTGGTTCAAAGATGGGCTTACTCGAAGCCGTCTTTGCGCGCCACGCGACAGGGATCGCCGAAGAACGCGCCACCATGCTGCGCGACTGTCGGTTCGAACCTGGCCGCCCGCCGCTCATCGAACAAATCGTCCGGGCATTCCTGAAGCCCGGCATGCAGGGTCAGCACGGGGGATCGGGGTTCGCACGGTTCCGCGGGCGCATGCTTTCCGAGAATACGGAACACACCCGCGATCTCTATGCCCGGCATTTCGACGATTCAACGGGGCATTTCCTGAGCGCACTCCAGGACGCGCTGCCCGACCTTCCGAGCTATGACCTGCAGTGGCGCTTTCACGTCATGCTTGGCGCCATGGTTTACACGCTGGCCAATCCAGGCCGGATACAAATTCTTTCGGACGGGGCCTGCGACCCGTCTGATCCCGATCAGGCGCTCGATAATCTCGTGCCGATGATCGCCCAACTCTTCCGTAATCCCGCAATGCCCGCTGCCGGCACAGCCGACAGCCTGCACGAAATCACAACAATCCAAGCCTAGTTAAGAAGGAAAAAATAAAATGGCCAATCCCAATAGCGATTTGCGCGTAACCCACGAGATCCTCGCGGACTACGCCGAAAGGTACAAGAACTGGGGCAAATGGGGTCCTGACGATGAAATCGGAACACTCAACTACACCACGCAGGAAGACGTTGTGGGTGCCGCCGGGTTGGTCAAAAAGGGCAAGGTCATGTCCATGGGCCTGAACTATGACCAGTTCGGTCCGCAGGGCGCCAAGACGCCTTATCCTGCCATGGGCCGGTTCAACCCGATCCATATGATGACCCGCACGGGCACGGACGCCTGGGCCGGCACTCTCGACAGCCGCGGCATTCGCGGCGCCGATGATCTGGTCATGATGCCGCTCCAGTGCGGCACCCAGTGGGACGGCCTCGGGCATGTCTTCTATTGGGACCACATGTGGAACGGTTACGAGTGCCGTGAAGTCACCTCTGCCGGCGCGCAAAAGGCCGGTATCGAGAAGACCAAGGATAAGATGACCGGTCGCGGTGTGTTCCTGGATATCCCCCGTGTGAAGGGCATTGAATGCCTGGAAGATGGCTATCCGATCACCTGCAAGGATCTTGATGAAGCCTGTGAAGATCAGGGCGTTGAAGTGCGCAAGGGCGACTATGTGGTGCTGCGCACCGGTATGATGGAGCGCTGCCTGAATGATGGCAGCTGGGACGGATATGCCGGCGGTGATGCCGCAGGCATGGCCTTCGAGACCCTCGACTGGATCTTCAACAAGGAAATCGCTGGTTACGCGTCAGACACTTGGGGCAACGAAGTGCGCCCGTGCGAAACCGACGAGAATATCAACCAGCCGTGGCACTGGATTGCCATTCCGATCCTGGGCCTGACCATGGGTGAGATTTTCTATCTCAAGGACATCGCCGACGATTGTGCCGAGGACAAAGTCTACGAATTTATGTTCGTGGCCCCGGCGCTTCCGATAACCGGTGCGGTTGGCTCTCCGGTCAATCCGCTCGCGATTAAATAAGGGGTTTAGTGTCAAAACTACCCCAATAAATTCTTGTCCGGTTGGTTTGGTAACTATGCAATCATGGAACCGCACCAGCCTGCACGGATGTGTGTACCGGCGCCACCTCGACCCGTCCAATGGTGGCTCGCAGAATTCAAAAAATGGACGGGAACCGCGCTTAACGTATCTAGGGAGGAACCAATGCGCAAAATACTTCTAGCAACCACTAGCCTCGCAGTCGGCTTTGTACTGGCCGTCGGCACTGCCGCTGCCGGCCCGATTGGCTCCACTGTTGAGGAGTCCAAAGCCAAGAACCAAGTCATTCTCGACTGGCTCGAAGGCAAGCTCGACAATTACGGGAACAACAAAGTCACCTATGACGGCCCCGTTATCGAGTTCCGTTCTACCAGCCATATTCCGGCTGTTTCCAGCCTTGCCAAGCTCCAGATTAAAGGGTTCGACCAGCTTGAAAGCATGTCGAACGGCAAGATCAAGGTCAGCACGACCTGGTCCCAAACAGTTCACGGCGTTAAAGAAGGTCGCAAGGCCGTCCGTACCGGTCTTTCCGATCAGGCTCCTTGCTTCTCGCTTTACACCGCACGCGACTACAATGCCACTGGGGGCCTGGGCCTACCGTTCCTGTTCAACAACTCTCACGAGGCCGTTGCAACAGCCGAGCATATCTACCCGAAATACCTGAAAGACGAGTTCGAGCGCTTCCAAGTCAAGCTGATGCGTTCGGCCCATACCGGTCCTTACCATCTCTACAATAACAAGCCGGTCCGCACGCTTGAAGACATCAAAGGCATGAAGGTTCGTGCCGGTGGTGGTACGCATGCCCAGATCATTGGTGCACTCGGAGCGACCCAGGTCTCAATGCCCGGTGCTTCGGCCTACACGGCCATGCAGCGCGGCACGATCGACGCGATCCACTTCAACGACGCCGCGGCGCTGATCTTTAAGCTCCACGAAGTCTCGAAGTTCCGCACCGCCAACGGCTTCAACGTGCTGACCATCGAATACTGCATGTCAGCTGACTGGTTCGATGACCTACCGTCTGATCTTCAGGTTGTGGTCAACAACTGGGGTCGCCAGATGGCGATTGCCGAGGCCGCCGGCTTCTACGATTACGGTGGTCTGGTTAATGTCGTAAAGATGAAGTCCCAGGGACTACAGATTGTCGACATGCCTGCAGCCGAGCTCGACAAATGGCGGAAGTCTTTGGCCGGCGTTGAGACGGCTTGGGTTGCTGACGCCGAAAAGAAGGGTGTTCCCGCCAAGGCTATGATGGCTGACATCCGCAAGGCTGCTGCCAAATATGCTGGCATGACTCCTAACGAAGTCATGCTCGACGCGATTAATAATCCTGTCCAGGGCATCTACGACATGAAGTAGTTGAAGTTCGTTCGGCCGGGGCAATCGAACCTCGGCCGAACACCTTCAAACAAGGGTGGACCAATGGAATCTATCGAAAAAGCATTTATTCTCCTCTCCAAGAACCTGGACCGGATCGGCGGACTAATCGTTCTGCCGGCGATCTCGACGATCGTGATCGTTGACGTTTTTAAACGCTATGTGTTTAACGACCCGTGGATATGGAGCCTTGAATTCAACGAGTGGATGCTGCTGCTGATTTTCGCATTCGCAATTCCCGAATGTACGCGCCAGAACGGCCATGTACGCATGGAGTTGCTGATTTCGAATCTGTCCAAGCGCAGCCAAGAGACAATGGACGTTGTCTATGTGCTGTGCGCCATCAGCATTTTCTACCTGCTGGGCTTTCATGCCTGGGAGGAATTCCTGTTTGATTACGAGCTCAAACGCATCACCGAGTTTGTCCGTTTACCCATCTGGGGTCACCATCTCGCCATTCTCTGCATGTGTGCGATCCTGATCCTGTATTACTTGCTGCGCCTCGTAGCGACGATCTTCAATTTCGGTGAGTTCACACGCACCGAATCGGTCGGAATGGAGGAATAGTCGATGAACGCTAAATCCATCAATTTTCATGCCCTGGGCGTGTTGCTTCTGTTTGTGGTCGCGGCCACACTTTTCCAGACAACCGGTGCAATGGAGTCACTTAAAGAGCTTGATAAAGGCGCCATTGGCCTGATCTCCTTTGCGGCCATGATGCTGCTAATCGTGCTTGGCGTGCCCATCGGCTTTGCCATGCTGGGCACCGCCGTGGCTGGATTTTTTGTGGTCGGCCGTGCAAACTTTGCTGAAACCCAGCTCTCGATTACCTTCATCGAGCAGGGTACCAGCTTTGTTTTCGTTGCCGTGCCCCTTTATTTCATGATGGGTCAGATCGTCCAGCGCACGAATATTGCCGCTGATCTCTATGAATGCGTTTATCGCTGGCTAGGTCGTCTGCCCGGCGGTCTCGCGATCTCGTCCGTGGTCGCATGTGGCGGTTTTGGCGCGGTCTCCGGTGGCAGTGTCACCGCGGTCGCAACCATGGCCCCCATGTGTATCCCGGCGATGCGCCGCTACAACTACGATGATTCACTCGCAACTGGCAGCGTCAGTGCGGCGGGTACTCTTGGCATCCTGATCCCTCCAAGTATCATCATGATTGGCTACGGCATTCTGACGGAAACCTCGATCGGTGCCCTGTTCATTGCGGGCATCATACCCGGCATCCTGATGACCATCGGCTACTCCCTGACTATCATGATCAAATGCATGATCAACCCGGCTCTCGGACCAATTGGTGAGAAGTTCACCATGGGCGAAAAAGTCAGATCACTGACCAAGGTCACCCCGGTCTTCCTGACCTTCCTGGTGGTCATTGGCGGCATTTACACGGGTGTGTTCACACCTACCGAAGCCGCAGGCGTGGGCGTACTAGCCCTGCTGGTCATTTCGATTGTGATGAAGCGTCTGAACATCACAAACTTCAAGGAATCCCTGCTGAAGTCGATGCACACCTCGGCGATGATCTTTGTGATCATCATCGGTGGTCACATGATGGGGAAATTCGTCGTCCTGACGGGCCTTACAGAGGGTGTTGTCGACTGGATCACCGCGGCACAGTTCTCGCCGCTCACGGTGATGCTGATGATCAGCCTGCTGTTCATCGTCCTCGGCATGGTCCTTGATGTCTGGGGCATGCTCATCCTGACCATCCCGTTCACCATGCCGATCATTCTGAACCTGGGCTATGACCCGATCTGGTTCGGCGTGTACGCGGTGATCATGGCCGAGCTGGCACTGATCACACCGCCGGTCGGTATCAATGTCTATGTGATGGCAAAAATGGCGCCAGACGTTCCTCTGATAAAAATCTTCAAGGGCGTCGCACCATTCTTTATCTTCACACTGCTTTTGGTGATTGTCATCACGCTGTTCCCGGGCATCGTAATGTGGCTGCCGCGTACAGCAGGAATGGCGCTCTAGGTCACTAGAGCTAACGGAGCGCCCGACGAAATTTGGGTGCAGCGACTTCCTGTTCGTAGGGTTCCGCCGTTACTTCAATGTGCGGCGGAACTTTTTCGAACGGAATATTCTCAAGCGGAACATCCTCGAACCGATGCCCCGGCCCTGCCAGAAAAGCGGAGTCGGCCCCTTGGTCTTCGGCCCGGCGTTTCGCATAATCAGCTAACGGCACCTGGCGACGTCGCCGGTCGTGCCCGACAAACCCTGATGAGCGGATGAATTGCCGCGGGTTATCCATCAAACTGAGCAATCGTACCTCGGCTCCATCCACCGTGACGGGCTTGGCGCGGAATTCGGTGATACCCGCGTCACGGGCAGCTTCAACCAGCTGCTTTTCCGCGTAACCGGTGACCATCATGATCGGTACACCCGTCGCAGTGTGTGTGGTCATCTCGAAGCAAACGCGCAAATCCCAACCCGTCGATGGGGGTCATCATCATGTCAGTAATGATAATATCGGGTATATTTAGTCGACATTGGTTCAACGCAACGACGGCATTCTCGAGATCCTGGATATGTACGATGCCCAAACCTTCCAGAATTCCACGCAACAGGCGGCGCATATGATCATTGTCATCAACAATCAGAACGTGCAGATCGGCTAAATAACCATCGTTCCTTGAACATACTATCCCGGCGAAAGTCGGAGACATCTCAGGTAACGCGAGAAACTCTCGTGAACTATCGGTAAACTAACTCCAATTTTGGTTAACAATATATTTCGACCCGGACCAAACCCGAACCAACTCACGCACGAAAACCCTCATCCGAACAAATTGGGACGCAGTAAATGGAAGAACTAAGCGTAGACATCTACCACAACCCCCGGTGCAGCAAATCGCGGGAGACCCTTGAACTCCTGATCAGCAAGGGAATCGAGCCGTCGATCATCGAATATCTGAAAGAGCCGCCGGACGAGATCGAACTACGCCAATTGCTCGATTTACTCGGAATTCCGGCACGTGATCTTTTGCGCACAGGAGAGGATGCCTACAAGGAAATGGGACTGCAGGACCCAGAAGTGTCCGAAGACGACATTATCGCTGCCATTCTCAAGCACCCCATCCTGATGGAGCGTCCAATCGTGGTCACAAACGGCAGGGCGAAACTCGGGCGTCCCCCCGGGGCCGTATTGGAAATCCTTTGAACCAACCGGTCGATATCATGCGCGCGGCATCTTACGCCTCGACACGGGTGCCCTCTTTCCAAGGGGCAGCTATCAGCTTTCGTGACGGCACAGACAACCCAAGCGCCTATCTGGAGCAGTTTCTGGATCGCATCGACTCGCGAGAGCCCACGATCAAAGCGTTTGTCACATTGGCGCGCGACGAAGCGCGTATTGCTGCAGATACTTCAACCAAACGCTATGCCGCGGGCAATCCGCTATCCCCGATCGATGGTTTGCCGTTCGGCCTGAAGGACATTATCCAGACCGCCGGGTTGCCAACCCAGTCGGGCAGCCCGATTTTTCAGGACTGGCAGGCTGAACGAGATTCCGCGGCAGCGGCAGCCCTCCACCGCGGGGGTTCGGTTTTGGTTGGGAAAACCGCGACAACCGAGTTTGCCTATGGTGCGATTACACCGGCGCGCAATCCCTACGATCCCGAACGCACACCGGGTACGTCTTCGAGCGGATCCGCCGCGGCCGTCGGCGCCGGGATGTTGCCGGTGGCCATCGGCACACAGTTGATGTCCTCGGTCATGCGGCCTGCGAGCTATTGCGGGCATGTCGGGGTCAAGCCCACCTATGGCGCCATTCGGCAAGACGGGATCCACCCCTTCTCGCCCTCAGGAGAGCATCTCGGAGCGCACGCACATGCGCTGGAAGATGCTTGGCTCCTGCTGCGCTTTCTCTCCCGGGAAGCAGGCCCGGTCCCCGGATCTCGCGGTTTGGATGGCCCTGAAACCCTCCCGGCAGCCCGGAAACCGAAACGCCTGATGCGCATGTACACACCGGGCTGGGAACTTGCCGATGGCAAAGTCCAAGCAGCGTTCGAAGTCGCCATCGATAGGCTTTCGAACGCCGGCGTCGAAATTGTCGAACCCTCAAGCGCGTCAGACCTTGCGGCCATTGAAGCTGACTTTGCCCGCTCAGACTGGTGTATCGCCGAGATCGCAGCCTTCGAGATGCGTTGGCCCTTCTTCGAATACGAGAAATCCGGGGGAGAATTTCACCAACGAATCATCAAAATTCTCGAACGGGCACATCAGATCACCCTGGACGACTACCACGCAGCCCTGGACTGGAAAGACGCAGCGCGGACACGCTATCTCGCCGCGGCGCAGGGCATCGACGGCATGATCGGCCTCACCGCACCGGAGATCGCGCAGGTCGGACTTGAAAACATCGGACACCCTGTCATGTGTTCCCCGGCATCGTGCACCGGGGCCCCGGCGATCACGATTCCGGCCCTTGAGGTTGATGGCATGCCTCTTGGGTTACAGCTCGTCGGTTTCCACAATCGCGATGCGGAGTTGTTCGCACAAGCGGCGTGGGTTGATGATGCTCTTGCCCCGTAACCAGCCGTCAACCTCGTGAAAATTTGTATTGTCGGTGCCGGGGCCATCGGTGGATTGCTGGCCGCACGTCTGGCCCATGCCGGACATAAGGTTTGCGCCATCGCACGCGGCACGCATCTGGCTGCCATACAGGCCAACGGCCTGCGCTATCGGCACGGCACAGAGGAATTTGTCGCTCCGGTCACTGCCTCTGATGATCCGGCAACGCTCGGCACGCAGGACTATGTCGTCCTCACCGTAAAAGCACCCGCCTTGCCCGCACTGGCGCCACAACTTGCGCCACTATTTACCCCCGACACCACACTGGTTACCGCCATGAACGGTATCCCCTGGTGGTTCAGCCGCGCATTGCCACCACCGTTCAGAGGACATTGCCTGCAGGCGATCGATCCGGGTGGTTTATTGGCTACTTCTTTCCCTCATGATCCGGTGCTGGGCTGCGTTGTTCATGCGGGCTCAACGGTTCCCAAACCAGGGTTTATCGACCACGCTGCCGGTCATCACTTCATTATCGGAAGCTCGAGCCGCACCGCGTCCCCGGAAGCGACCGCGTTTGCCGACGCCATAACGTCCTCGGGGCTTAGCGGGGTCACCACCGACAACATCCACAGCGAAATCTGGATGAAGCTGATCGGAAATCTGGGAATGGGTCCGATCAGCGTGCTCACCAGCGCAACCCTGGCCGGCGTTGCCCGTGACCCGGACGCCCGTCCCATCGCTGCCGCGATGATGCGCGAAGCCATGCTTGTGGGGGACAAGCTCGGCCTGCCGATGACAATGAGCATCGAGGAGCGCATCGATGTTGGCGCGGAACTGGGGGAGTTCAAACCATCGATCCTGCAGGATCTCGAACTTGGGCGCCCGATGGAAATTGATACGCTGATTACCGTCGTCTCGGAACTTGGTGTGCTGGCGGAAGTTCCAACACCAACCATCGACACGGTTTTAGCTCTGGTCCGTGGGCGTGCGCGGCGCGCCGGATTGTACCAGGCCTGACCATGGGGCCCAGCTGGCGCTCGATCGCGACCCTGTTCGCCATGATGTTCGCCAGCCAGCTGGCGTTGACGATCTATCTTCCCGCCGTGCCGGAGATGGCTCTCGACCTGGGCGTCAGCGCCAGCCATGTGCAGCTCATCATCCCGTCCTATCTGGGCGCCTTCGCGCTGATGCAGCTCGTCGCTGGCCCGTTATCCGACGCGTTTGGCCGTCGCCCGGTGATCCTATCCGGCCTTGTCCTGTTCTTCTTCGCCAGCATCGCCTGCGCGTTGTCCGCAGATATCTGGCAGCTGATGGCAGCCCGTTTTGTCCAGGCTGCAGGGGCCTGCACCACCATCGTCGTCGGCCGCGCGATTATCCGTGACACCAGCGAAGGCAAAAGCGCGGCCCGCGCGATGTCCTACCTTGCAATGGCATTGGGCGTCGGGCCAGCCATAGCGCCATTTTTCGGCGGCCTGCTTCTTGAGGCCTTTGACTGGCGTTCAACATTCTATGCCACCGCCATCATGAGCGCGGTTGTGCTGATATTCGCATTCCGCATTCTTTCCGAAACGCTGCCACCCGAAACGCGTGATCCCTTGCGCCCTGCCGCCCTGTTGCGCGGCTATTTGAGCTTGCTGCGCCAGCGGAAGTTCATGGGGTACAGCCTAACAATCAGTTTCCAGAGCGGGACGTTCCAGGTTTTCATTGCAGCCTCCCCCATCGTCCTGATCAGTGTCATGGGGGTGACGCCCCAACTCTTCGGGCTATACATAATGTTCATCCCGACTGGGTTCATCCTCGCGAGCTTTGTCTCCGGACGGCTGGTGTCACATTTTTCGCCCGACAAGATCATCTTTGCTGGCACCCTCTTCGGCCTGGCCGGCGCGTTGATGCAGGTACTCTTTGCAACAACCGGCAGCGCCACGCCGTTTCTGATCGTGATGTCGATATTTGTTTCGAATTTCGGAACCGGGCTGGTCTTCTCAAATTGCTACGCGCTGGCCCTGAGCACGGTTCCGCCATCCTTCGCCGGTGCGGCCTCGGCGCTGGGTGGCTTCTTCCACCAGGGCTGGGCCTTCGCAATTTCGTTTTTCGTCGCAAGCCTGGTGCACACGTCTTCCCTGCAGATGGGGATCATGCAATCCGTCACCACGGTCTGTGCGTTCCTAATATTCGTATTTGCTGTTCTGTGGACCGGTCGCAAGGCGCAGCGCACCTAGCGACCGGTACCGAACAGAGTTGCGAATTAGACCTTCGGGGTCAGACCTGCAGCTTCGATACCCGTAACGGCACAGGTCTCGTCATTGTCCGAAGAATCACCGGTCACACCGACCGCACCGGCGACATTGCCATCGCTGTCCATGATCAGCACACCACCGGCGACCGGGATAATCCGGCCATTTGAGGCGGCCGCAAGTGCCACGCCGAAATGCTCACGGGTGAGGATATCGGCTTCATTGGCGCGCGAGGAACGGCCGATGGCGAGCCCACCCCAAGCCTTACCAAACGCAATTTCGAATCGAAGGATGCCGCTCTTGTCTTCGCGCTGCATGGAAACCAGGTGTCCCCCATCATCGAGAACCACCATAGTAAGCGGGCCGATACCCATTTCTCGACCTTTTGCCTGTCCAGCTGCGATGATCGTATTTGCCTGTTCGAGTGTTACTTTGGCCATGTGAATTTACCCCGATATTTGTGCTGTCGAATGAGGCTTGCAACGTAGCGAGACGGTCCGTTCATGGCCAGAGCCTGAGGTCAATTTTGCATGGCAGATTCGGTCACGCCAAACCCGTTTGGCCCTATATGATGTCGAAACGGTCGGCCTTCCTCACGCTTTGAATAGATTGCAACGGTGTGGTCTGCCAAACCTGACAGAGGTCAATATGAACGAAATCATGTACCTGGATTACGACGCAGACACGCTATTTGCCGAGTACAACAATCGAGGCAAGGTATCGAATTATGAAGACTTCGCCGCCGACTGGGCGAAACGCAGCGACGCCGCAAGGCGCGATCTACCCCGGACCGCGCTCGACCTCACCTATGGCGACGGCCCGCGGGAAACGTTCGACCTTTTTCTGCCCGAAAAAGTCGTCAACCCGCCGTTATTTGCCTTTATCCACGGCG
>MEHZ011537680.1_pt1 | contig 41215 bp, 52 predicted proteins | sample 897221 | NCBI WGS metagenome assembly MEHZ01 (sample SAMN05514161, study PRJNA337945) | marine metagenome | isolation source: marine surface water | place: Arctic Ocean | collected 2007-12-13 | reverse complement strand
TCTTTGGCAGTCGCACCAACACTAACATTCTCAGTATTCGGATGATGAGTCATAAACGTGTATGGTCGGTTGTTGTCATTATTGTTAGATAGGTAAGTCTTAACAAGTCTCTCAACACATCCATAAGGGCCACCATTGAGGGGGAATCCTCGTTTTAATAATAGGTCATTCATGTATATGGCACATCTACGAGAGAACGAGTAACAAGACATAAACAGTCCGTGATTCGCGTAGTCTAATCCATGTTCCATAGTGAAATCAAACTGTCGTTTAAACTCATCAGGGTCTTCTAGGTATGAATCGTGTTCCATCACATAGAATCGTTCCATACTCTTTGATCGTTTTTGTATCATCTGCCAGTGCGATATGTCACCGGCACGTTCAGACGGAGAACTCATCTTACCGTTCTGCATTCCGTGAAGGAGGGGTTGCCAGTTGTAGAGGGGTTCTAATTCTGAGATGGTACTGGGAGTATAACACTGAATGACTTCAATGTCAAGAAGAGATTGTTGTTTCCAAGACTCTAAAGCAATCTCCGAGTATTTCACGGAAGTTGGGCTGTTCAGGTCTGTAATCATATATGCTTTCATAGTGTACTCATAATAAATTTCGGGTGACCTACTAAGTCACCCTAGTTCAGTCTATAATATTGGTGCGATAGCAATAATAGAGGTTACTATAATTATCGTACTTAATAGCGCATTTCCGAGACTTTCCGCTCGGCCGAATGTGCGGGTTTTCATAACTTTTTTACTCCAGATTGTTTGTTGGAAGATTATTCTTCCACTATTATATATAATTGTAATGTTACTTGATAGAGGTCATAACCAAATATCATATCACTTTGTTACACAAACAAGGATGGATCGGTATCTTTATCACTCTCAAAACCAAACGAGAACGTAACCCGTGATACCGAGGGTTCCAGTTTATGCCACGTTCCCCGTGGAATCCATACACAGTCGCCTGGTTTCATAACAACAGTTTCATCAGCATCCGTTGGTTCTTCGGTGTAACCAATGGTGATCTTACACTCACGGATTACTTGAAGTAGGAATACATCCATACTGTCTTTATGTCTCGGATACGAACCGGAGAACTGACCAAATCCACAGAACGCAATGTTTGTGATGTGGGGTTCGCCCTTATCATATTCGAACTTCTTTGGTGCGGGTTCTACAAAACACTCGTGCATCTCCGCAACAATATCCTTGGCAACCTGTGGAGCTGAGTCACGCATATGGAACGAATTCATACCGAGTCTCTGTTTCTCTCGGTTCCAATCATACAACTTGGATGGATGAGAGTCAACGAGGGGCATTATGTCATTCCAAGAATACCCCACTATATCTTCTATCCGACCCCACCAGTGTTTCTTATCACGGATGGATTGTATGTTATCATCAAACAGACTCATTTAGTATCCACCGCTCTTAAACCAGCCTTTACCTTTTAATTGAAAACCACCACTCCCAGCTACGAATACTTTCTTTAGTTCGTCTTCTTTACATTCAGGACAATTTGATAATGGATCATCTACAATTCTTTGCATTTTCTCGAATGCGTGATCACATTTCTTGCATACGTAGTTATATGTCGGCATTCATTTGTTTCCAATATTATATTTGGGACACAACTCCCACTGGTCTTTCTCTTTAAATCCGATGATCTTAATCTGTCGAAGTGGAGCGCAATCTACCGCGACTTCTTTGTTCTGTATCTCAACAAGTCCCCAGTCTGATAGCAGTGTCGCAATAGTATTACGTCTCTCTACATCTGTCTTCTCTAGGTTTGCTTTCTTGCCATCAAGGATAAATAGTTCTTTAAAGTGGACGATATAGTACCGTCCCTGTTTATGCAATATATGACAGGACTGAAATAACTTCTGTTCTTTGCGTGATGCGACACCGATACGGGTCAGAGTTTCACGTACTTTGAGGAAATCGTCAGGTTCTGCTAGAGTGATCTCTAACATATGCACTGGACTCCATGCGACTAAATTACTTTCTTCCACCTTTGTTCACCTTTTCTTTAATAAGTTTAATTTGAGAAGGTGATAATAGGGATAGCACTTGACGTGCCTTTTCGTTACTGTATCCATAATATCTTTTAACCGACTCAAGGTCATTTTCCAATTCAGGTTTTACCCATTTAGAGAAGCGTTTGCGCTTTCTAACTATATTTATAAGAAAAGAAAATTGAAGACGTGAGTCGAGGTGGTGATACTTGTTCATCTCATTAGCGAGTACAACAGTATCCTGAAAGTAGGACAATGAACGATTGACCATATAAGGACTATATGCTTTCTCGTCATCGCGAGTCTGCATGATGTCTTTCTTGGAATAGTTAATCGCATTTACATAATCAAAGGGATTCATGGTATAAGGTTCCGTTGCCAAGGCAAATTAGTAGGGTCTGGTTTATCGTTCGTTTCAAGAATTATACCACACTTCTCAAGGAAAGTCAATCCTTCGGTTGCTTTATATTTGTATCCGTAAACAACCCTTGAGATTCCGGCTTGGTGGATGAGTTTTGCACAGTTGAGGCAGGGGGAACAGGTTGTGTATAGAACTGCACCCTCCGATGATTCCGTTGACTTTGCGACTTTTGTAATCGCGTTCGATTCCGCATGAATAACTTCCCTTTTAGTGACTAGTGCTGCTGTTAGTTCGTATGCGCCATTAGTGTGTTCACATTCGTTAGTCCAACCAGACGGCATTCCGTTGTATCCTATAGAGATGATACGATTATCTTTTACAATAACCGCACCAACTTTCAGACGTTTAGCTGATGATAATTCGGCATAGGTCTCTGCGACCTTTAGATGTGCCACATCCCACTTATCCAAGGTCTAGTTCCATCTGCATAGGAACCCATTCACCACCAACCTTAGTCAATGACATAGGTTTGTAAGTAGGTTTCCCATCACCTTCGATAACAATAGCATAGTCCCCAGTGGACTTATGTATTCTATTACCGTACTGGTCGGTCTCCAGACACTCGTCAATCTTAGCACTGTTACGTAGATACTTTATCATGCGAGGATGTCTCCAATGTTAGGACGGAAGTAACCTTCAGGTTTCATAATCTTACCGTCTGAGTTCTTAACAACTTTACCGTTAACGAACTTAGACATATTCGATGCCTTCACTTCGTTCCAGACCTTATCAAAGGGAATATCTAAAGTAGATGCCATACCCATGATAACCCACACCATATCAGCAAGTCCATCTGCGACTTCTACAACGTCCTTATCAACGTTGAATGCTCTCCACGTCTCATTATACTCTTCGGTAATCAAATCCATATACAGTTTTGCTTGTTTACTCGTCATACCTTGGAGGTCGGGAAAGTCTTGTTGTCCTGATTCCATAAAATCTTCTACATCTTTTTGATAATTCATAATCATAATCCTATTAAGTTCCAACCGTGGTTTGCTATTGCGTTAAGAATGATTGCCACACAAGTTGCCATGTGAGTAAACCACCAGATGCTACGAATAGCTGCGATAGTGTTTGCTTGTTTATCAGTTTCTCCAACTTTCTCTCCCAGACTCTTTGCCCAGATTCTCCACCACTTATTCACTTAGCAGTGCCTTCCAATCCTTACGAGTTCTTTCGTTATCAGGTTCCATCAGTTCAAGTTTAACTTGACCTAGTGTATCTGAACTAGCTTCCTGCATTTGTCTCCATATACCGGCAGTATTCATTCTCAGACATTCCTGAGTCTTGTTACATATGTAACGACTACCACTACCACCAATAAAGATATATGAATCAGTAGTCTCTTCAACGTCAACGATACCACTGTTCAGTCTCCATGAATCGCCATCGAGATAACCACCTGACCAACCACCGAGTACTTTGTAAAACACCTTTTCTGTTCTACCATATCCAGTGTTGCCACTCTTTACTTGTTGGGTAAACTTAATCACTACCCAGTTGTCTGGTGTATGTTCACTCAACATAAAAACTCTCTCCACATCCACACTCGGAAGTTACGTTTGGGTTTACAAATTCAAAACCCTCATTCAGTCCACGTTTGTTATACTCTAATCGAGTACCCGTTAAGTGTATCATACTCTTATTGTCAATGAATATGGGTACTGGGCCGGTGACCAAAATCACAGTGTCCTCTACAGTACTATTATAACAGAACTCTAGTACATAGGCAAGTCCACTACAACCACTGGAACGAACTCCTAGTCTAACACCGATAGCTTTATCAGGCATCGGGAATGTTTTCAATCGAAGTTTGGCTGAATCTGCTACAGTAATCATTCTACTTCATTAGCCTCTTTTTTACCTTCCTTACGGAACCTCTTATTATACCCTCTTTTAATCTTCTTAACAACCTTGGAGTTATCGAGGTAACAATAGAACTGTCTTGCTTTGGTGAGTGCATCGTACTCACCGCCACTTCTCATTCTAATCTTCGGGTTCTTTTTAGTCATCCCATTCACCAAATATTTGGGGGGAAGTGTATGCGGCACGTTCCATATCATACTCTCGTGGGAAATGTTTTAAACAACTGTATGCACGTTTTCGGATATCACTAGGGACTTTAGGAGTCATCTTGGGGTTCAATAAGTCAATAAGAAACTTCTCGGTGCGTAAGACAGCATTTCTTCGTTCATCCGGCATAGTCATTTACTTTTCTCCACTCCAGTTCGTTAACCATACATTCTCGCAGTATAGGAGATATACCACGAAGAGCAATAACAGACCCCAAATGTGCGGTCTCCATCTCTGCAATAGTCTTGTAATGTAATTGCTGAAGACCGTCCTTACCATATGTACCCCATTTAAGGATATTACGTTGACGTTCATGTGGTGCATCATCGTACTCACACAAATCAATTTGATCGGTATGAACAGTACGTCTTACGTAATCCAGACCACCGTCAACCATGTAGTACTTACCATTGGCATCGGTGTATTCTTTATAGTCATGTCTATGTGTAGACTCTAGTATAGTCCCGTCTGGGGTTCGTAATGCGTTTCTTATCAATCTCATCTTCAGCTCACTCATTATTTATATAAACTCTACGTTTGCCATACATTCCGTCAAACAAGCAACAAGGTTTAGTTCGTGGTCTGCTACAAAAGCGTTCTTGTGTTGGTAGTCAGCAAGGATTAGAACCAGTTGTGGAATGGATTGGGGTTGTACAGAACCTTCCATAGAATCATAGATACCACGGAAGACCGATGCTGGTTCAACATCCATATTGTTCACAACCCACGAGCGCATCTTCTTGAAGTCCTTGGACTTGAGGGACTTGAAAAGGATGCTATAGTTCGCATTAAGTCCGTTATTGATAACTATAGTGTCCAATTTACCAGAGATGGAATGACGTTGCGATTCAGTAAGAACACGTCTCCAGTCTGGTGCGTAATTTTTAATCAATCCAGCAATGACTTCGTTATTGTAAGTCACACCCTCACCATCAAGGATAGTCTGTAGTCGGGTCATGAACTGACCACACAACTTTGCCATCTCTTTCTTGGAGGTGTTGAACTCAATGACACCACAACGAGAGTGTAGTGGTTCGATTACTTTGTTCTTGAAGTTGCACGTCAGGATGAATCGACAGTTCTGAGAGAACTCTTCGATGAAACCACGTAGTGCGGGTTGAGTTGATTGTGCGTTAAGGTAGTCTGCCTCATCGAGGATTACAACCTTGTAACCGCCTGATAGGGATACCGAGGACGCAAACTGTTTGATCTTACCACGTAGGGTATCGATGTTACCTTCTTCGGAACCGTTAATAACGATGTAGTCCAAACCAAGTTCGTCACATATTGCACGTGCGATTGTGGTCTTACCAGTACCAGCCGTACCAGTGAACATCATGTTGGGAATCTCACCAGAGTCTACGATCTTTTGAAAGGTAGTCTTGAGGTCAGACTGGAGGATAGTGTCTGCGACAGAGTGTGGTCGATATTTCTCGACCCAGAGGAATTCTTTGGACATGGTGTCTCCATAATATAAGTAATAAAGTGTTTCATTAAGTGTACATTGTACAGTATATGAAACAAAAAGTCAAGCAAAAAGGGGGTGTTTTATCACCCCCAGTTTTGTTCACTCGTCAACAGATTGTTCAGACTGATACTCTTCACAGAGTTGGATAATCTGAACTGCTTGGTCACGTAATTGACCAATGGTAGAGAGTTCTTCTCCCTTGAATCCACCACGTTGTACTACGGTATCGATCACCGCGACTGATGAACGGGCAACTCGGTTACCCAGTTCGTACATTGATGTGTGGTCTCGTTCTGCTTTGTTGGGTTTTGCCATCATTTATTCTCCGTAAGTAGATGATTTTTCAAGTGCAATAAAGTATTCAATCGTAGATTGTTTACTAGTAAACTGTGAGATAAGTTTCTTACTGATACCAACCTCAAAGTCTTCGTTAATAACTTTTAGGTTACTAACATTCATGATGAAGTTGAAGTCAACTCCTTCGGGGTACGTACCCTCTACGTCAATAGAGAATGTGTTACTTGTCGCGTCCTTACTGTCAACAACAGATAGTCGAATTGCACCTTGAGTTGGGGCGATTGATATCTCGTCATGACCGAGTGCAGCTGCGGCACGTTTCACTTTACCAAGTGTGTCAGTATCTAGGGTAAACTTAACGTCCGCTTCTGGCATATTGATGTCCTTGCCGGGCGAGGTTAACATCTCAGGGTCAGAGAAGAAGTACTTCACAGACGAACGACCAGTCGAGTCACCCACGGTCACAAAGTCTTTCTCAAACTTGAGTCGGGGTTGATCAACCAACGACAGAACGTTTAAGAATTCTGTCAGGTCATAGATACCAAATGATTGCGGAAACTCCTCAGAGAGTTCTGCTTTGGATAAGACATTCCGTGCAACAGAAATAGTCTTGATCGTATTACCTTCGGTGATAACGATGTTAGGGTTGATGGTAGCATAGTTCTTGAGAACCTGCATGGTGATGTCGGATAGTTCCATAATGTACTTCTCTCTGGTTTATTTAATAATATAAGTGAATTATACAGTATAATGCACAGGTTGTCAAGCTTTAATTTTACTAAAGTTCTTCTCTTTTACAAACTCTATCTTGCGCTGGAATGCGGCATCTTCGAGTTCACTCTTGTGGGAGATAACAAACACGTTGGTATCCTCACCCAATGTTGATATAATCTTCATGAGGTTTTCAATACCGTCCTCATCCAGAGACGAGTCAAAGGTCTCGTCAAGGATTAGTAGATTGGTCGCAACACTGTTCTTCATCTTCGCAATCTGTCTCCACGTGAATAGTAGGGACAAATCTATACGTTGCTTCTCACCTTCACTGAATGAATCGTAAGAGAAGGCATCACGATGACGTGAACGGATAGTCTCTTGGAAACTCTCGTCTAAGTCAAAGTGTACAAAGAAGTCTAGAATCTGTAAGTACTTGTTAGTCAACTGGTTGATGACTGGGAGGTACTGTTTAATAATCTTAGTCTTGATACCAGTATCTTTTAACAACTCACTATAGACTTGGTTGTATGAACCCTGTTCGTTCAGCTTATACTTGGAGTCTTGGAGTTCTTCTTTGTCGGTACGTAGAGTCTCTAACTCAGAGTTCGCTTCAGACAGGTCACCACTCTCATTATCAATACGAGTGATGTCACTATTGAGTCCGTCAATGTTACGGTTGAGTGTACCAATCTCCTGAGCGTTTGCACGAATAGTAGACTGCCATTCACGAATCTCTGACAACTTGAGATTCAACTCAGCGGTCTTTGCGTCAAGTTGTTCCTTACGGAGAGAATGCATCTCCAACGCAGATGCGATAGTACCCGCCTTGGTCTTACACGTATTGAGATGATACTCTTTTAACTTCTTGTCAATCGTTTGGTCACACGTAGGACACAAGTCAGTATTCTCGTAGAACTTTGCCTGTTTAACGATTTCCTTCTGTTGTACCTTAAACTGTGCGGCAAACTCATTAAGTTTATTCAACTCCTCAGTGTTCTTATCAACTTGGTCACCGAGAACTTCGTATGTCGTTATTGCATTGGTAAGTGACTCATTAGAGTTATTGAGTTTGCGGATGTTTTCCTGTAAGTGTTTGATGTTGTCAAGTTTCTCTTTCTTCTGTTGCGAGGATATCGCACTCAGGTCACGGAGATACTTCTTCTGTGCATTGATTTTAGTATCAACAAGATTTAGTTGATGGGAGTTGTTTGCTATCTGGTCTTTGAGTATAGACACCTTCTCTTTTAACAGAGAGTTCATCTTACTGAACATATTGATGTCGAGTAGGTCTTCGATTACCTCACGTCTAGAACCACCAGCCAACTGCATGAACGGTACAAAGGATGACGATCCCAGTACAACAATCTGGTGAAAAGACTTGTGGTTCAACTTGATGATGTTCTTCTCAAGCATCGATTGATACTCTTTGGCATGAGAATCTTGATTAACCATGTTATCGTTAACCCATATCTCGAATCGATTAGGTTTGATACCACGCACAATCTTATATGCCTGTGTACCGATACCGAACTCTACCTCTACAAGAGTACCCTTACCATTAATGGTGTTAACCAACTGACCCTTGGATATCTTCCGGTGTGGTTTACCGAACAGACCAAACGACAGGGCATCCAACATAGTAGACTTACCCGCACCGTTCTGTCCTATAACCAGAGTGGTAGGGGTCTTGTCGAACTCAACCTCGGTGAAGTTGTTGCCGGTAGACAGGAAGTTTTTGAATCGTAGTTTCTGAAATTTTATCATGATGTAATTATACCACAGTTATTAATTTTAGTCAAGCTCTTCATCAAAATCATATTCACTAAGTCCACACCAGTTACACTCTTGACCCGCCTCGACACCCAATAGGGTTGCTTCAGCCATACAATAGTGTTCCCATGTCGAGGACTTCTTTTCTTCTTCCTTCTTACCAAAGATGGCATCCCAGTTGTCTCTACCCTTCTCGGAAAGGACTTTAGACTGGATGCTATCTCCAGTAATGTCGTTCTTAGTACTCATACAATTTCCATACTCTGTGCTTCAGTCATTAGACTAGACACCTCTCGTTTAATACGTGACTTATCTAGGTCAGTAGTAACAGCGTCAATGTAGTTGATTACCAACTGTTCGGTATCTTCGACCGACACCGTGTCCGCAACGTTCTCACCAGTGAATTCTTTGAAGTCTTCAGCAATCTTCAGTTCATGAATCTTCTGTGATTGTACCCGATCAATGAATCGTTCGAAATCGTATGCGTCACCCTTGTTAGTAACGATAACCTTCACAAACTTATTGTCAAGATAAGAGAGGTCTTGGAACTTTGCCATGTTCTCGTGATCGTAGTAAATCTTCTCAAAGATAGTAATCGGATTACGAACAGGTGTTAGTTCTCTCGTTTCCATATCAAGCACATGGAAGTGTTTAGGGTCACCACAGTCGTTCCAGAAGAACTCCATCTGAGCACCAAGGTAATGGATGTTACCCATACTAGACTTGGCATGGAAGTGGCCAGTCAGAACAGTCTCGAATCTATCGAACACACTCTTGTCCATACCGTCCATACATACCTGACCACGTGACATCTCAAAACCTGCCAGTTCCAAGTGGGCGCCCACAAGTGTTGCTTTGGTGTTCTTTAGAAACTCAAGTGTTGCTTTTTCGTTCTCAGGGTTAATCCAAGGAATCAATGCCATATCAGTTCCACCGTAGTTAATGACGCATGGTTCCATTACGAGGTTCACTTCATTCATGTAGTGACCTTGTAGTTCCTTCAGTGCGTTCAACTCATTGGTGTTCTTGTAGTACACGTCATGATTGCCAGGAATTATATCCATAGTGATACCATGCTTACGCATAGGTTCTAGGAATATCTTACGGTTATGTTGCAGTGCCTTGAAGTTGATTGTCTTACGGTTATCGTAATAATCACCCAAGTGTAGGATATGTCTGATATTATTTTCTAACAGATATGGAAAGAACACTTCACTATAGAAGCGTTCCTGATATGCCATAAAAATGTCAGAGGAATTGCGACACCCTGCGTGTGTGTCGTTTAGAATGGCGACCTTCATATAAAACCTTTATTCATTTATTAGTGTATAGTATAACACAGAAAACATGATTAGTCAACTATAAAATTTGTTAAGTCTGAGTCTGCCTTAACGGTACGTCTCTTACGTTCCTTCTTAACAATCTCTTTCCACTCGGTATCCCTATCCTTAACATCATCGATACGTATACGGAGTGAGTCAACAAACGCAGACGCATACTGACCAGATCGTTCATCACCGAGTTCGTTATCAAGAAACATATCAACACCAGCCTGTTCCATATAACGCATCTTGATGTCTTGTTGTTTCTTCTCTTTCTCAATCCTACGTAGGAATGCGAACCACGATATCTGGGTGAAGTATGCAAACGCATTAGGTTTACCAGTGCGGGTCGCTGCTTCTAGGTTGTAGTTCTCGATTGCTTTGAGACAGTTCTCTACCGCATCCATCACCATTTCTTCACGATAGGTGTAACGGACAAAGTTAGACTTGTGAGACAACCCTTCACATATCTTGAGAAAACACTGAGCAATGTAGTCAGTTACTTTAGGTTGTTCAATACAGGACTCACGTGCCTCGTTCAGTGTCGTTACATAATCCACGACTGCTTGTGAGAACATCGCATTGTTTACGTAATGCGGTTTGTCTTTTGGTTTAACTTTCTTTACGGTTGGGGTAATTGTTGTTGTCATTTTAAATTCCGATTTTATGTCTCAAATTAGTACTTGATAGATTGTGATGTCTACTATTATAATACACTTCAACGTAATTGTCAAGCTGATAATCCTTTCCAGTGAAATCTTTTTCTCTGTACTCTTCACCGATGATACGTACATCAAACTGAACCAACTGCATCAGTCGTAACAAGTCCTCTTCTGACTCGTAAGGGATTATCTCGTCAACATACTTACACCCTTGAACCTGCAAATATCTTTCAGCGATTGATTGTAGGGGTTTGTTCTTGTCAGGACGATCTATGGTGGGGTCAGTCTGTAGTCCTACTATAAGGTAGTCACACACAGACCGTGCTTCTTTAAGCATAGCAACATGACCCGCATGAAACAGGTCGAATGCGCTACAGGTGAATCCGATTTTATTTTTTACTTTTAGGGTTGACAAAAGTTGTTACTCACTGTATAATAAGCTTTACTGCTGCGGAGGGTTGAATACTACAGTTCCTGCAATACAAAAACGGTCACCATCAAACTCTTTGGATATCGCTTCATGTATAAGATGTCCTCGGAAGATAACCAATTTACCATTCTCAATTTGAATTTCTTTTCCTAGTGTTGGGAAGACTAGATTTGAACACCCTTCAGGTGGATCAATATAATAACAGAATGCCCATGTACAAGGCCAATGGTCGTGAGGTGTAGTAACCTCTTCACTTATTGATCTTGTACCCCACATAGAAATTACTTTCTGTGATTGTATATATAAGTTATTCCAGAGAGGCATACCCACCCGATGTCTATGGTTCTTGTTATCCATGTTCATCTCTAAGGAAGACTCTATACAGAACTCTTCGATAATCTCTGCTAGTTTTGTAAACTCAGGGTACTCCCAATGTAATTGACCTAACGTACAGTCTGCCTTAACATTAGTCATACGACTAGTCTCATCACCAATATCACAAACTCTATTGACTATCCTAGTGTTCATGTCTTCGTCATCAATCATCTTGACAAAGACATACTCATCATCAATCTTTTCCATTAATGTATTTTTTTAGAGTTAAACTGGATAACATTATTAGAAGCAGAATCACTATTCATCCTCTCTATATAATCATCAATCTTATCACTAGCGGTTACCGCACGTGATTCCATCTTTTCAGTTGCGGATAGACCGTTCTCAGGGTCACCATGTTTCTCAGCATATTCTTGTTCACGTGCAGTGTGCATGTCTTTCATATCAGCCACTGCCTCATCCCACTGTACTAGTAGACTATCTGTAGGGAATCCTATCCCGACAATATGTGTAGCTAGAAGGATTATCAAATCATCATTACTTTCCTGATACACCATCCAAGGTCGGAATGCATAGTATTTAAACCCTTCTTCATTCTCCATCATAACAAGTCGCATCGCTTTTCTGATTAAGACTTCAATGTCATCATCATCTTGCCACTGTACTACCTCCGCAAGAATCTCTTCACCGGACGATAACTTAAACTGCTTTACTTCCATCTCTACTGTAGATTCTGTCATTTTAAATCCAATTGATATATGTTATAAGGGAATTGTTCTTTAGTATATATCTTAATTCTTTCTGCACTATGTCGGAGTGTAAAGTTCTTGTGTGATTGGATATGCATATCATCTGCTATATCGTATAGTTTGGTAGCCACACCGTTCTCAGACTGTCTCAGACCACGCCCTATCGACTGTAGTACCTTAACCTGACTCTTACTAGGGGATGCGAATACTATATTGTGTAGATTCTTAATATTGATACCTGTAGAGAACGTTCCGAGAGAGGCGACAATAATTGCATCTTTTTGACCTTCTACTATACCACGAATCTGTTCACGGTCTGCGGCATCTACCTCACCAGACACATAGAATATCTTTCGGCCGTCTTCCGCTTTGTCTCTCATCATGTCAAAGAGAACCTTACCATGTTTCTCTACGAATTGAAACAACACCAGAGTATTGCCCTTCTGATCTAACGCAAGGTTGGTTATTAACTTGTTGCGTTTCTCGTTGGTTACGATATAGTCCATCTCTTCCTGATAGGTCTTACCCTGCATCATGTGACAGACATCGTTGTGGTAACGGAGTAATAGTATAGAGATATTAATCTGTGCAAGAGTACCTTGTACCTGTAGGTCACGAGTCAAGGTCACTGTCTTGGTGGGCCCAAACAGACCTTCGAGTACCAGTTTATTTGTCTCTGTACCATCTAACGTACCAGTAGTACCAAATCGGTATGGTGCGTTGATACACTTGTTCATTATACCGGACAGGGACTTCGCCTTGAATAGATGAACCTCATCACCAAAGACACAACCAAACTGTTCGAACCATTCCGCAGGGAACTTGTAGATTGATTGCCACGTGGAGATTAAGATTTGTTTGTCGGTCACCTTCTCTTTGCCACCATATATCTTGTGACATAACTCAGGGTCGAATCCGTAGTCCGCAAAATCTTTGTGCATCTGTTCAACCAGAGATGTTGTGGGAACGACAACCAGAATCTTCTGACCATCGTAGGCATCCATGAACCATCGCATTAGGTTGTAGATAATGAAAGACTTACCACTACCAGTAGGGGATAATAGTATGGCACGTTTCTGTTCGATACCGTGGGTCACCGCATCATACTGGTAGTCACGTAACGGAAAGGGCATACCAAGTTCACCCTGAAATTTGATTAACTCTTGGTGTGGTACTTGGTTCTTATTCTCAGGGTGACCGTACTCAGGGTTGTCGATCAACTCTATGGGATACATTCTATCAGCACAGAACTTCTTTAGATGTGCATACAGACCGACATTCAGTTCACGAGTAATTTGGTTAAAGAGTTTGATTTTACCGTCCCATCTGCGAGACTTAAATGCGGGCATATACTTATGGCCAGGCACAAAGAATGAGAAGTACTCTCTCAGTTCAGGAATCTGGTGTGCTTCCGCATCGATGATCATCATCGCATGGTCACGAAGACCTACACGTATAGTATTAGGTATACTCACAATTTAAATAATATAGCGATCAGTAGGATGTTGGTCAGAAAAATCTCTGCGGCAAGTATAGTATGATACCATACCCACCGAGATTGGTAGACCTTGTTTACTTTAAAAGTTTCTTTCAATTCGTCAAACATAGTTACTCACCTAACTACCAGCTTCGAATGACCTCCATCTGATCATATTTCCAATCGTCTGGTGTCGCCAATTGAGATTATTTACTATCTCAGTAAGTGTATCTATAATATTTTTAAGATACTGAATTTTCATCTCAGAGTCTTGAATCTCTTTGTCGGAGTCGTAATAATATTCTTTGAAGTTCTTGGTGGTCGCACTGAGTCCCTCGTATGGGTCATATGCCCATCCACGAGACTGGATATCTTCTTGCGACATCTTACCTTCGTAATAAAGGTACTTGTCTTTCAGTAAGGTTTTCTGATCGAACTCTGCCTTCTTGTGACGGAGTTTGGTTAGTGATAGGTACTCTAGGTATTTGGCATGAAGCATCGGTGTAACTCTAGACGTTTCATCCAGTTGATGTTTCTCAATTTGACAGTCCACTTTCCATTCTGCAAGGATGCTTTCCAAATCAATCATAGTGTTTCTCCATAGTGTAGATTATTATATAGGGTTATATTATAGCGAATTGTGAGAATCTAAATGAACAATCAAATGTCAAATAGGTTACGTCTCCAGTGGTTGAAGTAAACTCGATATTACCAAGTGAAGTTGGCACACAGTCGTTGTACTTAATCTTCTTTACTGTATTGTTATGACTCGATAGTACGTGTAGTGTGATATCTGCATAGGTTGGCACTTTACTGCCGCGATCAAGTGATGATACCTGACCATCATTCACGATGCGTGACATCCAATCAAACATCTCTGTATATGAGGTCATGTTCTCATCTAAGATGATAGTGAAGTTGACTTCAGAGAAGGTCATCTTATCACCAGCCAAAGGTACAGATGTTATTCTGCGGACAGGTAATTCGACAGGTGCTAGTGTTGCGCCCGGATGTGAGACAGACTGAACAAAGTACTCCATGTTGGGATACTTCGTTCGGTCGATTACTACCTTAAACCCCGTAGGTTGTAGGTAGTTTAAATTTGTGGTCAGTTCCGCATCGGTCAACTGAGTGGTTACATTTACTGGCATAGGACACCTCTTATAATATACTTCTATTTATAAGAGTTTAGTGGACAGTTTCCTGTTTACTCATGTTTATCAAGAGTTGGTCAATCACACTAGTCCAGTACTTCTGACCCCATTCCGAGTTGGAACGTGCCAATGCGTCATTGGCATTGGCAATCAATCGATGATAATCATACATTACAATGCACCCTTCCTTTACCAATCCATTCCAGTTCTTCGAACTTCTCTTCGAAGGACTTACCAGAAACCGTTAACCCTTCTTCGTGCATCGCTTTTAGTGCGAACTTCACTGCTTCCTTTGCGGTATCAAATGCGTACCACTTCAGACACTCAGCACCAGTTAGTGCGACTCTCACTTCATACATTCCTTTATTACTCATATTATTTAACCTCTATTTTAATAAATTTTCTACGTGACTTCGAGAACTGTTTCATTGGTTTCTTGTACATAACAGCTTCGGTCTTACCTTGCGGAATAATACCCATCAACTGACCTGCGTCATTGACAATGTATGTATGGTTGGGGACATAAGTATATGAACCCCAGTCAGTGACTTCTTTTAAATACTGCATTATGCAACCCTCTTCTTACGTTCTTTGAAACCTTTGACTTCCATTGCTTGCATCGGACTGGTTTGTTCACTCAGTGCTTTATACTCTTCAATGGTGAAGTTCTTGACTAGGAAGTTAACCCAGCTCTTCCAAGGTTTACTACCATACTTGAATCTTGCGATAAACTCTGACCTTGGAGTTCCTACTCTAGTAGGATGACAAGGTAACTCATAATACTTAGACTGAGTATGCTCACCGTTATACATCAAGTACATACCGTCCCACGTGAATAGTTCTTTATCAAATTTAGTCATAATCATTTCCTTTCTCTAGTTTATGTACTTATTATAACAACAACAGCAACGTTTGTCAAGCGTTATTTTAGAATTGGATGAATAAAATCCTTAGTACTATAGTACTCCACTAGGATGGAACGCACAATTGCAACACTTGAGTTGTGGATGGCAACGAGATTAGTGAGGTTTAAGTCACTATTGTTTAGGTGGATATTGATCAGTTCTTTATTGGTCATAATTCTCTCTCTCTCTAATTAGTAACGTTATCGATAATCGCTATATTTTTCACCGAATGCATCGTCAAGGTCTTTCATTGAGACTCCAACCTTGGACAAACAAGTGGCAGAACTCTTCATGACTGCCATGACACCATCATAACGGTCATCCATCTCGTCCATTAATGTCCAAGAATCGTCTAACTCTGCAACAAAGGTATCTAAATCAGTCATAAGGTTTTCTCTCTTCAACTCGATTAACTAAGTACTTATTATAACAACAACAGCACCCTTTGTCAAGCGTTATTTTCATTTAATTTAGTGCTTGACTTATATTGCTATATACTGTAGAATGGTACACATAACTGAGGAATGAACATGATACTTACACAACCTGACGCAGAATACGCTGCGAACGTCTTTACCGAGTTCTTTGCGAACTTTGAACGTATTGACGATTATATGAGACAGATAAAGATGGAACGCATGGACTCTATGCCTTTCACACTGCCCGGCATGGGCCCTGAGGAGGATATGTTCACCGACTTCGATATGCACCCCAAGGATATGGAGTTCACTATCGGAACCACACCGCTTGACCAGTTCATGTCCTATATGAATATCACCACATCTGCAATTGTAGAGGCGTCAATTCCTGGCAAGATGATGAACTGGGTAGTACGTGAGAAGAACACTGGTATGGTTGTGGGTATGATTCGTTTCGGTTCTCCTACTATTAATAGCAGACCACGTAATGAGTGGTTGGGTAAACCTCTGGACACCATGAATGGTGAGGTTATGAAACGATTCAACAAGACCTGTATCATGGGATTCAGTATCGTACCCGCACAACCATTCGGGTTCAACTACCTTGGTGGTAAGTTACTTGCAGCTATATGTACCTCGCATACGGTACGTGAGACACTTAATAAGAAGTATGATGCAAACATCTGTATGTTCGAGACAACCTCCTTATACGGTAATGCCAAGGGTGGTGTGTCTATGTACTCTGGTATGAAACCACTATTGATTGGTAATGGACAGACAGACTCTAACTTTGCGCCACTCATCAATGATGAAAAATATCGTACATTGAGTGACTGGTTCACCAAACGCAATGGGGGTGAACAACTTGTACCAAAGGATGCATCATCTCGTAAGTTAAAGACTCAACAGAAGATGGTATCAATCATCAAGAACTCTCTGAAACAATACGACATGGACGCATACACTAAGTTCGGTCAAACCTTCATTGATGCAAAGGGACTGACACAACAAAAGAATTCATACTACTCTACTATGGGATATGACCGTGAGAGTGTGAAGAAGTATCTCAACCTTGAGACCGACACAATCATCAAAGCAGATAACTATGACAGATTCAGTCTTGAGGGTGTGACAGATTGGTGGCGTAAGAAGGCAACCAATCGATATGAGAATCTTAAACAGGACGGTCGTTTACGTACTGTGCAAGAGACTTGGAATACAAATGCAAAAGATATTGATATAATTAGATAAAACGCTTGACATTTGTTTCCAAAAGAAGTATAATGGTTACATAAAGTCGAGTTGAGACAAGAAACTAAAATTGAAGAGAGATATATATTATGGCTATGAAAACATTTACAAACTCTAAGCATGAATACGGCCGATTCTACATGAGAGACTACCTCACACAAATTGGCGACTTCCAAAAGGCAGACCTCGCCTTTCAGGCTAACGAGTTCAGTCGTTGGGAAATAGGACAAAAGGGACTGTACATTAAGTCTCTCATAATGAAACAAGCGCCAACACCCTTTATTTTCGCAAATGTTAAGGAGTGTTTGAAACACGCAAAACACGAAAACAACAAGACTGATATTGCTTATTTTAAAGGATGGATGAAAAAGGGTGTTAAATATCTCAACATCGATTCCAATAATCGCAATAACGTAATCTTAGAATTCATAAAGGGAACTGGTGGAATTACACTCCCCCACGGTCGGTGGGTTATTGACGGTATTAGAGTGGTTATCGATTCTACTAATGATACGTATAAGACAATGCCTGAACTGATTAGAACACAGTTTTATGATGCGACTATCTTTGTAATTTCTTATACCGTAGAAACTCGTGATGGTCTATCTCTTCTCTTTCTTTTGGTAAATGATGGGAAACCACTTAACCACCCTGAGAAATTAAACTCATTTGTTACAGTAACGGCAAATATTATCCGTGAACTTGCTTCTAAACATGGAAAATACTTTGCCCATAAGTCGCAGAACTGGTTCGCTGAATCAGCACGGAATAGACGTGGCATCGATGACTTTATTGCAGGTTGTGCCTTCGTTTACGCAAAACCCGCCACTAATATTAGTCCAAAGTCTATGGAAGACTTTTATCGAGATGGTTCGGATAGTGAACGAGAGATGGAGTCTTTCAAAAAAGTGTTCAACGCTTTCATGAAAGACGTTATGACCGAGAATGCATATGCGATTTATAACCGCAATTCAATATTGGATTTGTTCTTCATCTATAAGACAATGCATAATGATAAAAGAAAAATCAATGATAACGAAGAGTTCTTGAAAGCTTACATGGTTGTATTAGCAGAACTTCTAGAGAGTAAAGAACTCCATGTTGTCGATGGAGCAGTAGACCCTAAATCATTCGAGACTATGATTGGTGGTCGATCTATGAATAATAACATTGTTCGTAATCGGTTGATACTGGAAAAATTCGACATGGAGTCTTTGACAACAAAGCATGATAAAAAACGCGGTTTCTCGCCAAAGGACAAAATGATAATGTCAGTTCGTAGTGGATTTCTGACTGCTGAGAAAAAAGACATTGCTTTGCCACTACTACACACAAATGCTTATCATGGTGGCCACGTTGTACCCCACAGTAAAGGTGGCGAAACATCCCTTGATAATGGTGTAATCCAAGAAGCGGTAGATAATCTGAAACTTGGTGCTAACGAATTAAATGTGTAGTTAATTTAGGACTATATACAATCATGCGGAATTAGTATAATGGCATTACAAGAGGTTTCCAACCTCATGACGGGAGTTCGATTCTCTCATTCCGCTCCAAACACACACCCCCCGCACTAGGCGGGGGTTTTATTATTAAGGGTATCATCATGATTGATTGTATTGAGACTAACACATACTCGTTAGGGATATTGGGTCGTTCAGCATCACGTAGTTTTGCTAACTACATTTCCCGATATTACTTTGACTATGTGTGGGAACAATATCGTAACGTTCAGTTAGATGTAGAGAACACTGACCTAAAGTACCCGTCACACCACCCTTACACATGGATAACCGTTGATGACTTCAATGACTGTAATGCTTTAGTCTTAGACCCACCAACCATAATGGTAGTACGTGATCCGATAGACCGAGCAAGAAGTGGTTCTGGTGTGAACTACGAACCTGTGTTTCACGGTGCGCCAATATTAACTGAGATTGATTGGGATGGTATAGACTACATCATTCCGTTCGAAGACCTAGAGTTGTACATAGGTCAGACTCAGTGGTCTAATACAGATAACATGACAATTAATCCACGATCCTCTAAGGAAGAACGGTACGCAAAGGAATCTGATAGGGGTTCTTTCTATCAAGCACTTGGTATAGAACCCTACGCGAATATTATTAAGGAGTGGAAGGTTGAGGATTATGACTATGATGCAGAGATTAAGTGTTATGAAAACGTTCTACAGAACAAGAAACAACTACCACCAGAACTGTGGAAGAGCTTAGTCAGAGATACCGTGTGGTGTAACATACCATCTAAACATCTAAAACTTATGTAAACAAATCGGGGGACTCCATGTCCCCCTTTTTTATTCTTATTCCTTTGGTTCGGTCTTAGCGGTTCCGGTCTTAACTGCAACATCTTTAATTAGATTAGAAGTTACGTCAAGAAAACCTGCGGTAATACCGAAAGTGTCTGAACCAACACCCTTGATAATTCCACCAGCGCCATCTACTGTCGCATCAACTGTACTACAAGCAGTCAAGAACAACATGGCAGATATGATTAAAAATCTCATATCAATCTCCTGTTGGTGTCTTTCCGATTGTGGGTTCCTTTCCACTGGTGCGGTGCGTACCACATGATACGCAGAACGTCTTCCATGCATGTATTTATACATATAAAAAAAGGGTCTCCGAAGAGACCCTTAAAGAACGGTGAGTTACCTCACTCTTCTTATTACAGACTTATGTCAAGATGTTAGTAACCTTGAAGATTCTGTAGTACTGGTTAGTCTTAACAGTAGCAAGACCGTCCGAAGGTGCAGCACCAACGAATGGGTTAGATGCCATACCATAACGAGTTTTGAACCCGATACGTGGTTGGAAGTCATCTTCGCCAACAGCTTTAACCATTTGTAATGGTACATATGGGCAGTAGAATACACCGCTGTCATATGGGTTAGTACCCTTATAACCAACAGTTACATAGTCTACGTTGGCATATGGATCAATGTACACACGAATGCGTCCATTCAACAAACCAGCAAAAGTGTTACCAGTATCATCAACCTGAAGGTTGTTGTTGATAGCAGGAGCATAGTCCAAAGTACCGGCAGCAGCAAGTGCAGTAGCAACATCTGAAGAACAGATTACTACGTTACCTTTACCACGGCGAGTTTCTTTAGCAATGACGTTACACTCACGATCAATCTGAACACCAAGACCTTTGAACTTCTCAGCAGACCAACGACCATCAGTGTCAGCAGACATATTAAAGACACCTTTAGCGGTAACGTTAGACTGTTGAGCACCAGTTTTTGCTTGGGTGTTGATAGTACGAATTACTTCGCGGTTGATTTCAGCAAGAATCTCAGTAGACAAGATGTTTGCCAACTCAGTTTCTGCGTCTAGACCGTGGATTGCTTTAAGGTCTTGAGCAAGTTCAAGCGTGTATTCTGCTTTAAGTGCACGTGACTTAGCAGTAACAGTTTGACGTTCGATGGTGAAACCCATCTCGTTGAATGCTGAACCACCAGTAGCACCAAGTGCTTCTGCGTCTACAGTTGGCATTCCGCCAGCAGCAAGACCAGTTAGACGAGCACCTTGTGAGTCAATTCCGTTCCAACCAGAAGCGTTGTCAGAATCGTGAGTACCAGAACTATCACCAGAGAACTGAGTCTCAGCTTCGTTGAATAGTGCTTCACGGTTAGTAGTTGCTCCACCCTTATAACGTGACTTCATCGCAAAGATGAGACCAGTTGGGCCGTTCATTGGTTGTACACCACATACATCGTATGCGATTAGGTTAGGCATTGCACGGCGAACCAGTGAAATTAATACTGGGTTGAAGTTGTTTACAGAACCAGTGTTGTTAGCAGCAGATGCAGCATTCTCGCTTAAGAATCCCATTGCAGATTCGCTCTGCTCCATCATTGCTTTTTCTTGGTTCTCTAGGATTGCAGCAGTAACTGAACGCTTGTGATTGTCTGTAATAGCACCACAAGACGCTTCGTTAAGGACTGGAGCCCATTTTTCCATTAAACTATCGTAAGATTGCATTGTATTTTTCCTTAATATTTAGGTGTTGTTTTGCGAATTGCAGAGAGGTAACCTTCCATTACAGATGATACTTCGACTTCTTGATCAGCATCTTCTACAATTTGTTCTACTTCTTCGCTATTAGCGATTTCTTTGGTGAAGTACGACTCTACAACAGTCTTAACTTTGGCAGCGAAAGAATCTTCGTCTTCAAAATCAATACTCTCTACGAGTGACTTCAATTTAACTACTTGAGTCTCTGCAAGGTCACGAGACGCTTCACGGATTACTGTGTCACGCTTGTATACTTCCAGTTCCTCAGTTGTATTAATAACTTTCTGAGTTGTTTCATTGAGAGTTTTCTCAAGTTGTTCAACAGATTCAGCAAGTTCGTCAACTAGGTCAACTTTGGATTGAGGTACGTCAATGTAAGACTCAGTAAATAAGTCCTTCATCTTGTCCATGAAAGTCTCGGCAATTTCAGTACGGAGACCGTTCTGGATTGCAATTTGATTTTCTTCCATCCAAGATTCAACTACATAGTTCAGGTAGCTGTCTACTTTCTCTACAAGGTCTGCTTTAGTAGAAGATACTTCTTCTGCCAACTCTTCCTTGTACTGCGCTTCCATACGGTCTACTTCTTCAGACAGTTTAGATTTTACAGCTGATTCAAAGATTATTGCGGTTTTAGCTTTAAACTCATCACTGAGTGTTGCTTCAGACTCGACTAGTGCGTCTAATTCAGCAGCAGTGTCAATCTGTGTTTCCACGATTGCATCCACATTATCCATATCTACTGATTCGTTTTTGTTATAACTTGCATACATGCTTTGCATGTCTAATTTAGACATCCCCAACATTTTGTTAGTCATAGCACTAATCATACCCGCTTTGGTCTTTGGAACCGGAGCTTTCTTTGTAGCTTTCGCTGCTTTGTCTATAGACGCAATTGATTCTTCTTCGTCTGTAGCATTAGCATCGACTGCTGCTTCTTCGAGAGTTTCTTCCACGATACCGTTAATATCATCGCGGAGTTCAATCTCTGAGTTACTTAGTTCAGTCATGTTTGACTCCTTAAATACTAGATTTAATTAACGAGAGGAAATTTTTGAACTCTCGAACACTTGTCTCATACAAGACAGTTTTCGGAGCAGTTTTAATTTCAGTCTCCATTTTTTCAATGACTTGAGGGGAAAGAATGCCGTTATTCCAAACCCAATCTACACCTTCCATGATACCATTAACAAAGGCTTCAGGTGCGGAGGGGTCTTGTACGATGTCAACTGTACTAAGAATGAAGTCGTCTTTAACGACCATTGCGCCATTTCTATTCTCAAGGCTACCCATACCACGAGTTGACACACCTAGTTGAACACCACCTTCAAGAAGACCTTTTACAATCCTACCCATTGGAGTATCCAATATTTGTGCCTTTCCAACCACATCATTTCCGTTAAACTTCAACTCGGTGATGAGGTGTGAAACTTTATCCAAGTTAACTGTCGGGCCTTCAGGGTGATTTAACTCACCTACTGCGCGTTTCTTGTTAACCTGTTCTGTAACATACTTACCTACTGCCCGTTCCATAATTGCTTTGGGGTAGATACGTCCATTACGATTCTTTGTGTCTGCTTGTGCGAAAACGCCTTCGATCACGTATGATTTCTCACCGTTCTCTTTCTTCTCTATTAAACATTTTAGAGTGTCGTTTTCTGTAAACTCAGTAATAAGTTTCATTAAGTTAATTCCTTGATTACTTTAGTTGCAGACTTTTCTGCGTCTTTTTGGGATTTGAAAGCGTCTAGTTTATCACCATCAATATACACCACAAAGGGCAAACTACCCGTGTCCTTAACTATAAGAACAGGGATACCATTTATTTTCTTTTTTAAGACCACGTCACCTTTCGGTTGTTTGGTCTTTAATTCTAATAGAATTGTTTTATAAGATTTCATAGTATTATTTATAAGAATTAGAATTTATAAACTGAATTAATCTTCGTCTTCATCGTCTAGTTCAGCAATAACTTCTTCTTCTTCGTCTTCCTCTTCGATATCTATCTCTTCGATATCAGAGTCATCCTCGACTTCATCGTCATTAAACATAGCTTGTGCAACTGCAATACGTTGTGCTTCCAGTGCGTCAGCCATCTTACTTTGGATAAGACTTTGGAACGATCCCTCAGCGCTGTTTAGTTCGCCATCGGTGATGTTATTAATCAGTTCCTGTACCGCAGATACTTCTACTACTTCACCTTCTGAATTTTCTACTTCACTCATTCTACTTCCTCATCGTCTTCGTCTACGGTTGCGTTCTCACCTTCGACTTGTTTTTTCATTTCTTCAATGTCTTCGTCAGACATCATCATTACGTTCTTCATTGCCCACTCACGTGAGAAATACTCACCCACATACTGAGATACTTGGTCAAGGGTCTGTAGTCTGTTCTGTAACAGTTCCGCATCCTTCAACTCAGTAAAGTGGTTGTCTCTCTGGAAGTCTACTGTGATAAAACTCTTCCACTCAGCCCAGTCCTGTTCAGTGATAACACCTTTCAGTATGAGTTGTTTCTTGAGTATAGCAGTAAACAATGTAGAGAAACGTCTACGTAGACGGTCAATAAACTTCTGGAACTTAACTTCGTCCCGTCCGATTTCAGTTGAACGACCTAACGTAAATTGTGCTTCCTGTTCCAAACGAGACACAGGTACGTTCAATGAACGATACAGTCTCTTCTGGAAATAGATAATATCATCAATCTGTCCGAGGTTCTCACCGCCAGGCAGTGTACTAATCTCAGTACCACGACCACCTTCTCTACGTGGTAACCAGAAGTCTTCCAACATAGACATATGTTTACGGTCATCTTTCAACTGACCAGTGTTCGAATCGTAAACAATCTTATTACGATAACGAGACATGATGTCTTTCATATATGCTTCTGATTTATTACGAGGCATATTACCTACGTCAATATAGAAGATACGTCTTTCGGGTGCACGTGCGAGACGATAGATAACAAGACTGTCTTCCATCATACGCAGTTGATTAATTGGTTTCAGTGCTTTATGTAGGTATGAAACAACTTGTTTCTTACTAGGGTCTAATAGACCACTTGATACATAGGAAACACTATCTGGAGAAAGTCTTATGCCCTGTTGGGTTCCCGCTTTCTCTTGATAGATGTAAAACTCGTTGACTTCTTTGACTATTTTTGCACCAGTCTGTTGATCTTTGTCGTGTTTTACTTCTTTAACTTTACGAATCTTTGCAGCATCAATTGTTCTGATCTCTTGAATGCCAGCTTTAAGATTGGATTCATTGACTACGAGGTGGTGGTATACACGACCATCTACATAGAATGAACGGAATATGTCATGACCCAGTTCTCCAAAATTCAACATACTATAGATGTTATTGAACTCTTCGGTCATTTGTTTTTTGATGTTGTTGGGTGCTTCTACCTTATCCAGATTGAGTTCGCAAGACATATCCTGTTCTGAACCAACGATGGATTCATTAACAATGTCTTCGATTGCGGCATCTACTTCTGGGTGTGTTGCAACTCCACGATACTTGATAATAAGCTGTTGATTGTCCTTTGCCTTATTACCTTCCATGTCAATGTATTGACCATAGTGAGAACCAGACGCAGTAACGTACCCCGCACCATCATCATCGGTGGGAGCAACAATAGACTTTAACTTGTCTTTTTCTTTCTCTGGTTTTTCCTGACGTTTCAGTTCAAACCCAAAGAGTTTTATGCCGTTATTGTCTGACTCTGCCATATGTACTTATCTCTCTCAATGCTCTTATAATAAAGGGGTAGAGTTTATTCCCTACCCCTTTACTTATAACTAGTTTAACTATGGATTAACTAGTGGTGTCACTTTCCCAATACTGAATTTGGAAGTCTACAGTAAACTCTTCGATAGCATCGTTGGTTTCGTAACTAACGGCAATCTCACTGACGGTAGTAGGGAAACATCCACGGAAGTTATAAGTTTTTATTGTAGAACCATCACGGTCAAGTTGTTCAATGATCAGGTCTGCTTGATAATCGGTAGGATTATTCAAACCAGTATTTATCTGGTGACCATTCATACCATTCATCCAACGTTCCATAGCATTACGGATTGCGAAATCGGTATCATTGATAATTGTTACTGTCCAAGGTGCAAATATACGGTCACCCGCCATTTTTAATTGGCGACCTCTGAACGGAACTTCGAACACTCCCATTTCTGAAGCAGGTAACGCTGCCGTCTTACACAAGAAGGATGTAAGTTCTACATCTCCCCCCGCATAGCCAGGAAAGTTGATGGTTGCTTTGAAGAGGTTGGGACGTGCGCCCCCGCCTCTTAGTTTTGATTTAAAATCGTCTACGCCTAAAATTGCCATTTCTCAATACTCCTTATACTGTGCCAACTATTTCTTCAAACTCGACACCAGTTCTAACTGCAACAAAATTCAATGTTACGTAGTTAATAGAACGAGCGGGTTTGATGAAGATAGAAGCTATGAATTCATTACGTGAGGTAACTGCTGGAGTGTTGTTCGTCTCGTCACAGATTACTCGGAAGTCCGTGATACCACGTCTACCTTGAATCTCACGAAGGAACGGTTCAACGATGTTAACAAACTCAGCACGAGTAAACTCGTCATTGAATTCAAACATTACGTTGCGACCAGCAATTGCAATTGCACGTTCTATACCTAGGAACAATCTACGAACGTTAATGCGATCAAACGCACTTGGACGTGACATATTTGTCTTATCACCGAAGAGCATAACACCTTCGCCTGGGATATTTGCGATTGGGTTAATACCAACCTTGTACAATGCATCTCTTTCTGCTTTAGTCGGAGATACTACGATGTCGGTAATACCAAGGTAACGACCACGTCTAGAACCAGCAGGACTGAACCAAGGTGCAGCGACTAAGTCGGTTGCAGCCATAAGACCAGCAGTGGAAGATGCAGCAGGAATCTTGATATACTTATCGTTGTACTTATCAAATACTTTGATGTAGTTGTTATCTTGTATAGCGTAAGATGACTTAGTGTATAGGTTACCGTTAGTAAGGATAGCAGCGTTAGTACCAGTAGTGACTACAGCAGTACGAGAAGGTGATGCAACAGCAACACAATCCTTACGTAGTTCAGCAGTAGCGATTAGGTCATTTACGACAGTAGTAGCCGATGCATCGGAGATTGATTCGGGTGCAATTAAGAAGTCAACTTCGATGTTGTCAACGTCTTCGAACTTGTCGTATCCACGAAGAAAGTCATCAGTTCCAAGGGAAGCAGAAGTGATACCACTGTTGAACGACCATGTGCTTTGAGCACTGTCGAAACTACGACCATTAAATGCGGCACCATTCATTGTTGGGGTACTAAGGGTTGCGAAGTCTGCGGTAGATACGGCAGAGGTGCCCCAATTACCAACTCCATTACGGGCTGTTACCAAACTGCCATTACCTGCACCAACGAAATCGTTTGATCCACCATTAGAGTCTGCGTGGAATGCACCTGCATAAATCCAAGCGGAACGATCCTTTAGAACGTCTACATAGTAGTTTGATGTTCCGTCAGGAGATTTTGCGTTGGAAGCAACAGATAGGTACGGGAACGTCTCAAGGACAGTTCCAGCAGTTCCAGAGATGTCACCAGTTTCGTCAATAACCGCAATGTGGATTTCATCGTTCAGTGCGCCAATACTAGTAGCGAAAGGAGATGTACCAGTTGGGCCATCGAACGAACCTTTATAAGCCCAAGCATCGAAGATAGTCTTAGCTCTGGCAGTGTTACTACTACCTGCCGTATCTACTCCTATAAGAGAAACTTTAAGAGAGTTACCTAGTGCGCCAGGATATTTCGCAATAAAAGCACCATCAGAACTATCTATAGATAGTGCGTCAAATGTGTCTCTGTTATTGACCGTCTGTGCAGTCAACGAGCCGAGACTAGTGTTGTTCGCAACAGCGTTAACGCCGTCACTGTCCTGTTCACGTACTACGTACATTGAATTGGAGTATCTTAAAAAATATGCAGCAGAGTGAAAATCTACCGAGTTTGCGTCAGTTGGTGCGCTGAATGTGCTTACTAAACCAGTCTCATCCGAGATTAGTGTTGCAACACCTACAGGGCCCCATCCGAAGTTTCCTACGATTGCACCAGTAGAGGTTTGAACATTGGGGACTACTCCCGTCAGGTCAATTTCCTTTACGGTTACCGCAGGAGAAGCAGAGGGTGTAAAAAGAGCCATAACTTTATCCTTTCGTTTTTTATCTAATTATAAGTTAACATAATACGGTGCGAACACCGTCATTATTAACGGTAGTTTCAATACATTTATTTATAAGAATTGTTATTTAAAGAAAGTGCTTGACAAATTGTGTAAAATAGTGTATAATCCTAGCTGTTCAGGGGAAAGCTGAATACCCTTAGTTACCACTGAGTTCCACCTTCGAATGTGTGCCATCCTCTAGATGTGTCTTCGTCATCAATAACATCATCTAATCCATTATCAATGAAACCAACTGGTGGTACGTCATCATCAATCTCTTTCATCTTCCTTGCAAACATCATCTCTTTAAGATTAATGTCTGTCATGTCAGCAAAGAACTGTGACGTTACAAAGTATCCGAACATAACAAGATTCATCATCAGGTCATCGTGGTTACCATCAGAAGCTTCGTATGACTGACCTCTTGAAGTAAAGGTTGATATCTCCATGATGGTATTCTCATCAACGATACTCAACTTCTTCTCTTCCAATATATCCTTGATAGAAGAACAACCAAGTCTCTTGGTCTTCCTATTTATCTCTATGCCAATTCGGTCTGCCTTGACTGCGGACTCCATATGAAGGTTCTCATACTCTAGGTCTTGATACAGTCCATTACACACAACCGTACCTTGGTCGTTTGATTCAACAACAACATATGCCTCATTGTAGAAATTTGCATACTTATATATAATATTAGGAAAGAGTAATGGAGAAATAGTATTATTGCGATAGACGGCAACCTGTTTGAAAGGTCTTGTGCTAATGTCGATTACGTTAAACGTAGAATAATCTTGACCTCTTCCTTTTGATACGTCCACACACATAACATATTCGTGTTCTTGTTCTGGATTGTCATATATTAAGAAGTCACCCCCTTCACGATGAGACGAAGGGTTTGATGCACGAAACCCCAATAGTGTCTCGGCATTAATTAGGGTGTCACCTGTTCCAAAGAAAGTATTGCCAAATTCTTGGTCAAACTGTAATTGGGATGTATTACCTATCGTCTGTTTCTTCCATGCCTCGTCTCGGCCCGGCACATCATACCAGTTCACTGTAAACGGAATGAAGTCATTTACCTTCTGTACCGCACCTTCCCATATCTTATGGAACGTATTACCGATACCATTTGCGGTAGATGTAATGATAACCTTAGTATCTTTACCCGCAGAGATAACAGGATAGGTAGAAGTGTAGAACTCATTTGCACGTTCAACAAACGCAAACTCATCTAGGAACAATAGGTTAACCGACATACCACGAATAGAACTACCAGAGGTAGATGCGGCAATGATACGTGAGTTGTTACTGAATTCGATAGAACCCTTGTTGAGTGCCTTAGTTCCCGGCTGAAGGAAGAACGGAAGGTTCTCCAACATGAGTGTGACACGACCCAACATCTCCCTTGCAGTAGAACCTTTGTTCGCAAGTACAGCAATGACCTTCTCACTGTGGAAGACCGCAAACCAGAGTATGTAACCAACCGAACTGATTGATTTACCTGACTGTCTACACGCAAGTACGATAGAGAATCGGTTGTTATTGAAGTGGTCAAACATAGTCTCTTGATATGGATACAAGTCAAACGGCACTAACCCGTCATCCAGAGAGATTACTTTTAGATAATTCTTACAGAAGTATACAGGGTCACTCGAACACTTTAAGTATTCTTTGATTTCCCATTCGGTAAAACTATGTTGAACTCCATCACGTTTAACATTTATATTTCCGAGGTAACTTTCATTCCTGTTCGGGTTCGACATCTATTACTTTTTCCACTTTCTCATTCTGTATAAGTCGTTGTAGGTCTGTAGTAGTTCCTACGAACAGGTTATTGGTAGTTGTACCACCAATTTGTTTGGGTTCATCGGTCTGGTTGATTTCCTTGTGTTTCTTATTCAAGTCCATCAGTTTGTCAGTGACATCTGCCATGTTCTTCATCATACCAGATAGTACTTCAAAAGCACGGGGGTGTTCACTCTCACGTGCCACCTCAATCATCAACTCCATACTCTCCTTACCCTTCTCGATTATATCGTGATAGGTTTCACGGGAGGTAGTATAGTCATCTTTGATATTCTTATCGTTACTTGTATCACTCATATATTATCCACTGCTATCCAAGTCTACTGTAGTAAATCCATAGTCACTGTCCGCAGCAACACTAGATGGATTCGGAGTAATCTTCTGCGTCTTGAGATATGTGTCACTGTCCCGTAATCCAGTTTCTTGTAAGAAGAAGTTGTTTCGGACATCACGAATAATCTCACCAGTCCCTTCGGGCCCGTATAACGCAATTTTCATTTCGAAGTCTAATGTATATATAATAGTCCTACGTTGTTCTATCGAACCCTCGTAATCATCTTGGAAGGTTATGCCCGACATAGAGATAGGAACATCTTCGGTTAGTGTAGGAATATCTGCAAAGGGTTTAATCGTTGCGGTGTACTGTGGTGCAAAATATGGTAGAATCTGTTCAACAAGTTGTAACGCATCGTCCTGTGATTTTGCATAGATGTTTAACTGAAACGAGATTGTATACGGAGTAGATGTGTAAATCTTCTGTCGTTTAGTTATCTCATTACTCGCTTTAGAGATTTTGTTTACCTTGGGTAACTGTCGTGACGGGTCATATGCCATGTTTGTAATCTCAAACGACATACGAGGTAACTTAATAGCAACCCTACGTTCTGCATCCTCACCCTTACTCATCTCATCCAAACGTGAGATGAAGTTTCTCTTTGGTGCATATGACAGAGGTACTTTAACCTGTGATACTGTCTCCCCCGCACTATTGTGACGGAGGACGTGTAAGTTGTTGAACATCGACCCAAATACAGATACCGCAGTTCTTACTCTCTTATGATAAAACCATGTTCCAAACATTACAAGTCTCCGAACGGATTGGACTCAGAGAAGTCGAGGAAGTCGGCTTCGAAGTCATTAAAGGTTTTGTTCTGTGCGTCTTTCTGAATCTCTTGTAATTCTGCAACAAGAGTAGGTTTAGCAACCCTACCAGAAGATTGTCCGGTAACCGATCTGCCTGTTACGAAAACATGATACTTACCATCAGTTGCACCTGCGTGTCCGATATGTAAGGTTTTGTCAGAATACAAACAACGAGTAATTTCACCTACCATGTCATATCCAGTGAAAGTCTGCAATACCTTTTCACCAATCGTGAAACTAGTACCAGTTGTGCCAGCAATGTTGTTGTATAAACCAGAGGAGTCGAGTGTCAAGGAGTATTGGAATGCACCTTCACCTTCCACCATGTCAATATCAACAACATCAGTATCAAAGTCTTCGTCACTGTATTCAAACAGTTCACACTGCATACGGAACGTGGGAAGATTTTGTAACTGGAAAAATGGACTCTCAGTCTCTACCTTACGAATCTCGAAGATAGACTTGGACAATGACAAGAAGATTAGGTCACCTTCACGTGGACGGAAGTTTGCCGTTTCCGCTAGACGTGCACCGACAAGTTGTTTCCATCTCTTTCTAGAGACGATGAAGTTTGCTTGGTCTCGGAGTTCGATTCCAAATTTGGTGAATAAGTCTCCCTCTCCATCAAACGCTTCGGTGTTCTCGATATACATTTCTATCTTGTATGCAGAACCAAAACGTGACGGGATGTCATCAAGAAAGATTGAATCCTTGTTAACGATTTCTCGTGGGAGGTAATATACGTCCTGTCCATACATCTGGAGGGCTTCAATTATGATGTCCTCGTAGACGTTTTGTTCAGAACGAACACCTTGTTTGAAATACGGGTTCGTTGCCATTATGTTATCCTACAAAGAAGTCTGGTGGAGTGTCATACTCATTATATATGCGTTGACGAATAACTTCGATTTCCGATTTGGCATCTTCGTAAATTTGTCTACCATTAAGTTGAACACCGCCAGGCAGTACCATTCCTTCAAACTTAATAAGGTTTGCACCCCACTGTTCTTTTATGAGTGCGGTTGCGTATTCTTTCAGGAATATATTATTATATAGTTTACCATTAGCGTTGGCACTTGTCGCAACATACATTTCAGCCACGATTGATTTACCAGCCTTGAGGTCTCCAGTTCCACCAAGATCACCAAATATCTGTAAGGAGTTACCCTGTCTTGTCCATTGAATCTGTGGAGTACCCGTCAGTTTCATATCAATGAGACTCAGGTACTGTTGCATTTGTTCGTAACCCGCAATGTCACTCACACCATTTTGCATACCATGAATATCATTAAGACGCATTTGATATTTAGCGTCCATGAAACTAGTGCTACTAGATGAAGTGTCAAACGGAAGTACTCGCAAAATACTCAATATGTCATCTGGGTTTATACCTGACGGTAGTATCCCTTCGTCCAAATCGAAATCAATACTACCTCTAGTTACCATTGCAGCTGTTATGGTGATTGTAACGTAAATTCGGTAACTACCCTCACCATTGTATTCACCAAACAGTTGTAACGCATCGTTAACACGGTCTTCAATTTGTTCATCGTCCACGTTGATTTCGATCACGGGGTGTCCCAATCTACGGAGACAGTAATCGACAAACTGGGATCGGCTTGTTATTCTATTGTATTGTGACATTTATCTATTTATCCTTAGTTTAACAACGAACCTGCGTTATTGTATACGTTGATGCGGTAGTGTGCACCGTGTTGTCCATCTAACAAGTCCGCATCCAAACCACTTGAGGCACCATCCACTGCTTTGATTGCGGTCAATGTGTCGGCATTTGATCTGTTAGTAAATGTGTACGCACCACTACTTGAGTTGTAAGCAAGTTGACCACTTGCACTAAACATTCCTCTAACATTCGCAGAGTCAATATCCATCACACCAGTAGAAGCATTATATGCAAGTCCGTTACGACCTGCGATAGATGCTCTTGCTCTTGCGTTGGTGTAGTAGAGATTGGTGTTCTCGGCCAAGTTCGCAGTAGTGAATGGACTTAGGTTAATGTTATCAACAAAGTCATCTCCACTTGTTGCGATAGTAAGATTACCATTACTTGAGTCGTATGTTACCCCAGTGATACCAGATACACCAATCGTTCCTGCACTGTCAACAAAACCATTTGAGTCGATAGTGAGGACAGGGATTGCAGTTGCGGAACCATATATTCCTGCGGTTACTGTAGTTTGTGCATCACGGTTGACTTCACCAGTGAATATACCACCCGCAAAGTTACCACTCGCATCACGGGCAATGATTGCAGACCCAGTGTTTGCGGCAGTAGCAGTTGTTGCAGAGTTATTTACCTTACCCGCAGTAGCGATTGTAGCAAGTTTAGTGTCTACAATTGCGGCATCGGACTTGATATCTGCGTTAATGATTGTGTCTGAAGTAATCGCTGCTGCGATACTGATAGATGAACCACCGTTGAATGAGGTTGCAGTACCAGTCACATCACCATTGATTGCAATGGTTCTTGCATTCTGTAGGAGTGTTGCGGTAGAGGCATTACCAGTTACCGCACCAGTCAAGGCACCAGTAAAGGATGCAGCTTCCACATCACCTAGTGCGAAGTTACCACCACTAGTGTTTACGTTTCCTGCGATATCAAGGTCGTATCTATCAAAGAACTTAAACTTAGTTGCGGATGCATCATAGAACATACCCGCATGAGTAAAGGGTTGTGAACCCGTATTGTAGTTACCAACGAAACCAAAGTCTTCGTTAAGTGGTGCAGCGGCACCTTTCCATACGTCACCACTATCGTGACCGTTGTCTGTACCAACATCTAGAGTAATATTGAAACGAAGTGGAATGTTTGTTAGACCATTAGTCTTCAAGTTCCAATCAGAGTCTCCACCCGCAGAATCGAATCCTACGTGTTTGAACGCACCAATGCCCGGCCCACCATTCGCAGAGTCAAGACCCCATCGAATGACATCACCCGCAGCAGCACTATCCGCATCGTAGATTTGTACAAAGTATGTTTGTGTATCGTCACCCTTATAATGATCCTTAAAGAGTACGTTGTTGACACCTGAGTCACCAGCACGTAGTGCAGTAGTGATTGTGTCACCTTCTTGTACAGAGATGAACTGGTCACCAACCGCAAGAGTGGCAACCGTAGTCTTAGACTCGGAACCAAGGATGTTCAAGTTACCTGCGATAGTTACATCACCATCGAATCTTGATACACCATCAACTCGTACTGTTTCAAATACTTCTGCTTTCAGGTCAACCTGAATACAACCACCTACACCACCACCAGCACCAGCGGAGTCAGCAACAAGTACTGTACCAATCTCATATGCGTAGTTGGGGAATACTGGGAAGGCAGTTACCAACTCACCCGCAGAATCAGGGGATACGTGTACGCTATTACCCGCAGAAAATGCCGCAGTGTTAAGACCACCGAACAGACCACGAGTTGTTACGAAACCAAAGGCACCGTTTGCAATTACGTGTGCAGTAAGACCAAGTGTGTTTTGAACAGTAGAGAACGCATTCGCCCTTGCAAGTGCAATGGTAGGGAAGTCATTGGATGCGCCAGATACGTATACTGCCTTACCCTTTGCGATACTAGTACCACTGTTGTTATATACACGAGTAACATCATCTTGAGAAAGTTTTATAGTTACGTCAGCATTCTGATACGCTAGTGCGTCAGGGCCATTCATGTAGAACAGGTTACCTTCACGCAACGTTGGAACAACCGCACCAGTGTACTCAGAGTTTGACATCTGCACTAGATTGAATTCAGCACTATCCGCAGTTATTTTTCTATCCGCAACTATGTCCAGAGTTGACCGAACATTATCAAATGTCTCAGATGATGGACGAACAAGTGTTTTACCACCAGCACCAGCAGAGTCACCCTTAATAACCCAACCAATCGTGAATGGGAAATCTGAACCAGTAGGTTTTGTTGTTGTAATCTTACCAGCGGAATCGGGAGATACATAGAGTGTAGCACCCGAAGCGAATCCCGCAGTATTCATATCGTTAACGAAACCAAGTTGTGTAATAAAACCGTGTGAGTTGTTTACGATGTCGTGTGTTGCAAGACCTATTGCCTTGTAGGTAGTAACTGAGTTTGCACGAGCAAGTGCTACGGTTGGATGGTCTCCATTGCCAAGTTCGGCACCACTAATGTATACCGCAGACCCATTATTAATTTGGGCACCAGAGACGTTCTTAACTTTAACAATGAATTCTTGACCCATGTTAACAGTAACGTCATTTGCACTAGTTGGATAGTAAGACACTGCTTCTGCAGCACTATCATAGAACATACGACCTTTGGTATAAGCAGGATTTCCGTTAGTGTTTCCGAGGTCTACAAATCCGTCAACATCAATATTATTAAATTGTACATTTGAAGTAGTTGCGACTGCCTGTCCGATAGAGATTGCACCACCCGAATAGGTGACACCAGTTCCCGCACTAAGATGTGCTCTTACTTCTGATGCACTTGGGCCAGTATATGTAATGACACCATTTGAATAGGATAGAGAACCATCACCACCAGCATCGGTTACCGAGAACATTCCCTTAACGTTTGCGGAGTCAATGTTAAACTGACCACCAGACGTTACCGACAAACCTTTGTTTGCGGTTAGATGTGCTCTTACTTCGGTTGCACTTGGGCCAGTGTAAGTAAATACACCAGTCGCACTATCGTATGCGAGAGAACCGTCTCCACCCGCATCGTTAACAAGTAGAGATGCCTTTGCATCACTGTCAGCACGTGCGGTAGTGTAATAAAGATTGTTTCCTTCGGATACGTTGGTTGTGGACTTAGTTGCAAGTCTAATATCAAAGTCAGAGTCCGACCGAACCGTAGTGTAATAGAGGTTTGAACCTTCGGTGACATTAGCAGTTGTTTTGGTAGCAAGTCTAATATCAAAGTCTGAATCAGAACGAGCAGTAGTGTAATAGAGGTTGGTTCCTTCGGGTAACTGTGCTGTATTCGCATCACCTAGGTCACTATCAAAGTTTGCTTTGGTGTATACAGTCTCAACATCAAAGGAGTATTGACCAGTAGAAGAGTTATATGTTAAGTCTCCACCCGCAGAGAATAGACCACGTAACGTAGAAGTTGATGTCGCATCAAACCCAGTGATACCACCAAGTGCAGTAATGTTTGCAGAATCAAAGGTTGCTTGACTTCCCACCATGTTTGTGTTGGTGAGTGTAGTAATAGTTGCGGAATCAAAGGTTGCTTGACTTCCTACCAAGGTTGTGTTATTGAGTGTGCCAATAGTCGCAGTAGTAATACCCGCACTATCAATCTGTGTCACTAGACGTGAAAGGAAGTCGGAATCAAAGTTTGCTTTGGTATAAATCTGTTCAACATCAATCGAGAAACGACCAGTTGAACTATCATAGGTCATGTCTCCGCCAGCACTGAAGTGTGCTCTTGTTTCTGAAGCACTTGGGCCAGTATAGGTTAATACACCAGTAGAAGTGTTGTACGAAAGAGAACCGTCTCCACCCGCATCAGTAACGGATTGGGAGTTTCTTGCTCTCACATCAGTGTAGTACAAGTTACCTTGTTCTGTCAGGGTGCTTGTCGTGAAAGGACTAAGATTAATTCGTGTAGTGAATGTTGCACCATCGGCAGTACCGATTGAGATATCACCGTCCGAAGAGTCGAATGTAAATGATGTTACACCCGCAACCGCAACAGTACCCGCACTGTCTAACTGACCCTGTGCGTTTACCGTGAATACCGGAATCTGTGTTGCAGAACCATAGGTCGCAGCAGCAACACCAGTATTTGTAATAGAGATTGTATCACTACTACTATCATAACTGATACCTGTACCACCGACCAATGCGTCACCAAGGTCACTATCAAAGTTTACTTTAGTGTATACGTCTTCTACATCAAACGAAAATGCACCAGTAGAACTATTGTATGTTAAGTCACCAGTAGCAGAGAACATGCCTTTGATATTTGCAGAGTCTATATCAAACACACCCGTAGATGAATTGTATACTAGACCTTTATCTCCAGATACATATCCACGAACACTTGCGGTAGATGTTGCATCACCCAATGCAGAGTCGAATCTTGCACGAGTATAATATAAGTTAGACCCTTCGGTTAAACTTGCGGTGGTTGACGATGTTTCGTCTAATAGTTTGTGCCATGCACCCGCATGTGAAAAGTAACCCTTACCAGTTCCATGTACGTGTGCGAACATACCATGATAGGTTGATGCACTAGGTAAGTCGCCTTCCGCACTGTACATGTTACCGAATAGAACTTTACCAGTAGTTACAAGACTCTCACTACCTAATGTCCAGTAATCGTTAGTCTCGTCCCATAAGAAACTCTTGTTAGCACTGTCACCACGTTCAACTTCAATACCACTATTCTGGGATGGTGCACCAGTTGCGTTTGAGTTGAGGATGATTGTGTTGTCAGCAAGGTTAATCGTTTCCGTGTTTACTACGGTCTCTGTTCCGGTAATCGTCAGGTTACCCTGAAGAATTGTATTACCAGTTACCAGAAGGTTACCAATTGCAGCACTGTCTAGTGTTGCAGCTTTACCTGTTAAGACTGAGTTTGCAATGTTTGTAATGGTCGCACTATCAACAGTCGCACCGTTAACTACAGTTACACCTTGGTGGAACGTCTCATTGATATTGGTTCGTGCAATATCTGAATCATTGAATACAAACGTACCCGCATTACTGTCAAAGGACATAATTGCTGTGTTGTTTGTACTTAGAGATATGCCTAGGTTGAGTTTATTATTCTGTGAATCAACAATGATTAAGTCACCACCACTGTCTTTCAGTGATAGTGTTCCTAGACCAATAGTGTTACCACTCAGGTATATGTCACGGAACCTCTTGGTTGCACTACCTAAGTCATATGCTTCGTTCGAGTCTGGAATTAAAGAACCCGTAAATGCAGTATTGTCAAAACCAAATGTGTACTTATTCTGTGCACTATCAAAATCGAGATTTATGTTTGCATCGGTTCGTAAGTTGGTGATCTCCCACTTACCAGAAAGTTTGTTATATGCGAGTATGGAACCATCAGATTCCGTGGCAGTAACATCTACACCAGCGAGGTTTCCTATACTGAAAGCACCAGCAGTCACTCGTTTAATAGGAGTTCCGACAACTACCTTTTTTACAATGATTTTATCAGACATTACTGATGTTCCTTCCTTATTATTTCGTTGCCGATGGAGAAACTTCGGCTTGTCCTTCAAGGACTCGTTGAATGATTGCGTTATTATCACTATCGGTATAGGAAACTTCCACATCATAAACATATCGACCACGAGGTTTCATCGCATCTGTTTGTGTGTTAGTTAGAGATAGGTTTATGATTCCATCAGTTGATGGAGATACAACCACGGCATTAAATTGAACTGTAAAGGGATCATTTGCGGAATCAGCATATCTGCGTTTTAGACTGGCAGCTACGCTGTGGTTGGAGAGGTTATATGTACTACCACTATCATGCACCAGATGTATTTCTACAGAAACATCGGTGCCTTGATTAATGGTAATATCTTCGTAATTTGCTGATGACATCTATGATACCCGTTATAAAAACAATTTGTTTACTTGTCTTTATTTATAAGGTTTGGAACGTGTACTTTTTAGTAATCGGACATTATTTCTTCTATAATTTCATCTTGTAGTCCGTTGGACATATCGGTTCTATCAAATACATAGGATACCGTAAGTCTCCAACAGTTTGTTTCGGCAGCGTGATATACTCGATTGTACCAAGGTTCAGCATACGCACCGAAGTATCCAGCTTTACACTGCCACCCCTTCCTGTCTTTCATGACAACCATCTTACCAGTATGACCATCAACATACCTAAAATCACCATCACCAGTTTCTGACCAACTAAAGATTAGGTTATATGCCGAAGCATTGGCATTGTTGTGCCACGAGATAAACCCCTCTGGTGGATACATAATTTGTAATGCGTTGTTTCTTGTAGACAATAGTGTACAGAGTTCTGTATTCAACTCACCATACTTCGCAAGTATCTTAACCATCTCCTTTCCGTGATCGGGTTGTCGGGACTCTTCAATCTCATACAGTCTATCATTTTTCAGACTATAACTATATGAAGCATCAGGGAAACCTTCGTGGCCGGTATCTTGAGCAATAACCTCGTCACGATATTCGTCAGACATAAAGTGTTCACGGTCTTCCTTACGACCATTTTTCTGTAAATACTTACTAATATGTTCCCGATTTTCGTAATACCACTCGAACTTTTTCAGGGTTGCTAGTATTTCTTTGTTGTTGATAGGGACATCAATCATACTATAGGTGTGTCCTTTTGTAAACATCCTGAGTAATGTCTAAGGATAGGTGGAGCACCAGTCTTAGACTTCAAACCTTCGTATCCGTATTGTGTAAAGTAATTCCATCGGATATCATCTTCAAAGATTCCAATCTTGAGGTCTTTGTATTTATCAACCTTATTCACTAACCACCAGAGGGTTGTCTGATCGAAATGTCGGAGGTCTTTAGCCCACTGTTCTTTATCGAATCCATCGGGCATCCATCTATTATCATATTGTTTACAATACAGTTCATACCAATCGTCCATAAACTCTTTTACTAATGGACTCCCACTGCGATATAAACACACTCCCCCGCACAATTTATACTTCTCATATCCACCATTGTACTTGAACTCACGAATAGCATAGAATTGTTCACGTTCCTTGGTCAACTCGTGAAAGACCATATCATAGTCTTTCATCTCATCCCAGATTGTCATGATGTCTTCGTGTTCACACTCCATATCTGCATCGACATACATCGTAATGTCATAAGGTGTGTTTGCCATACCCCACAGTTTTTCACGGTAGTGTCCACCACAGATGATAATTTGATCAGTGTCTTCGGTTTCACGGCCGTCAAAGAACCTTTCCTCGGTCACCAAGGTGATGAGTGCTTCTGGGTAATAGTCTTTGATTGATTGTATTAGATTTATTGCATAAGTGTAAAAATTAATATTTCTTGATGCAACAATAACAAAACCTTTACTTAGTTCCGACATCTTCTAATGATTCCTGTACCAATAAAATAGCATATAAATTCACTTCAGGGACAGATTTAGACCGTCTTAGTTTTGATTTCAACAAACGATTTTTGGATTCCTTAATCTCTGGAATTTCAAAGGTTTCTAGTTTATACTCAAAGAGTTGTTCTAGTTTCTTTGCACGTTCGTGTTCCATTTTCTTTTGTTTTTCGATGTCTGCTTCGTCTTGTTTTTTCGACAATCGTTTTTGACTAGAAGCATTAATCTTTTCTTCACCGAGAAATTCAATCGCTTCTATGAACAATTCATTGGGGGTGCCATCAGCATTCAATTTCTCTATTTTGTGAACCTGACGTTTAGTTTTATTACCGTCAACTTCTTCGCTTATTGCGTTTAATAACTCTTTTCTGGGTGTTTCCCAAAACGCATTATCTAACCATGTTCTAGACATTATAGTCTCCTGTTTCATTCAGTTTTATATATAAGTAATTTATGCCGTTCTATGATATAAGGTGTATGTCTCAATAGTAGACGAGTTGGTATCAATTGTGGTTCCTACATAGTTTCCTGTGTAATTACCAGCAAAGTCTTGTGTGCTAGTTGAAGTGTATGCGCTCGAACGAGTCACCGTAGATACCCCAGTGGACGCCCTAGTCGAATCGGTCGTAGATGTTCTAAGGTAATCAGCCGCATAACTCGAAGTCCGTGTTCTTTGATAGACAGCAGAATAGGTCGAACTTCTTGTTCTATTATAGGCCAGTGAGTATGCGGAACTTCTGGTTCTCTGATAATCCGCAGAGTACGCACGAGCATAGTTTCCGGTATATTCTCCAAGGAAATTACCAGTAAATGTCTGGGTAAAGTTGGTGGTATAATCCGCAGAGAATGCACGAGCATAGTTACCAACATAGTTACCTACGAAGTCACCAACGTAATCAGTTACACGAGTACGTGTAGACGTTCTCTGGTAATCCGCAGAAAATGCACGAGCATAGTCACCAACATAGTTACCTAAGTAGTAAGCAGTGTAATTCGTTACACGTGTTCTCTGGTAGTTGGTAGCACGTGTTCTCTGGTAGTTGGTGGCACGAGTTCTCTGGTAGTTGGTGGCACGAGTTCTCTGGTAGTTGGTAGCACGTGTTCTCTGGTAGTTGGTAGCACGTGTTCTTGCGTAGTCACCCACATAGTATAAATTTCTGGAATAGTTACCTACATAATACAGTGTTCTGGCATAGTTACCAACATAGTAAAGTGTTCTGGCATAGTTACCAACATAGTATAAATTTCTGGCATAGTTACCTTGATAGAACACTACTCTGTTATAGTTATAAGTTTGACCACTACCACTGCCAATGGTGCGAGAATAAGAAACCTGTGCTGAACGATTTCTTGAGTATGTAGCCCCTGCTACACGAGTTCTTGCATATGTAGCCCCTGCTGTGCGAGTTCTTTGGTATGAAGCCCCT
>MEHZ011556586.1_pt1 | contig 41289 bp, 43 predicted proteins | sample 897221 | NCBI WGS metagenome assembly MEHZ01 (sample SAMN05514161, study PRJNA337945) | marine metagenome | isolation source: marine surface water | place: Arctic Ocean | collected 2007-12-13 | reverse complement strand
GCCCAGGAGGCAATGCGCGCCAGCGGCTTGAGGCCGCGGCTTTCGGCTTGGTCGGATGAGGTCAGCACGATGGCGGCGGCGCCGTCATTGATGCCCGAGGCGTTGCCTGCGGTCACAGTGCCCTCTTTGTTGAAGGCCGGACGAAGCTTGCCGAGAGTCTCCGGCGTGGTGCCGTGACGGGGGTATTCATCGGCGTCGACGATAATATCGCCCTTGCGTGACGAGATGGTGACGGGTGTGAGCTCATCGGCGAAGCGCCCGGCATTCTGCGCGGCTTCGGCTTTCTGCTGCGATCCAGCCGCGAAAGCGTCCTGTTCGTCGCGGGTGATTTGCCACTTTTCGGCGACGTTCTCTGCCGTGTTGCCCATGTGATAGCCCATCAGGGAGCACCACAGACCGTCCTTGATCATGGTGTCGACAAGCTTCACGTCACCCATCTTGGTCCCGTTGCGCATCTGCGAAGCGTGCGGGGCCTGGCTCATGCTTTCCTGCCCTCCGGCGACAATGACGCTGGCTTCACCAAGCTTGATTGCCTGAAAACCCTGGGCCACCGAGCGGAGGCCGGAGCCGCATACCTGGTTCACCAGATAGGCGGTGCGATCCTCGGGGATGCCGGCGGCCAGAAGAGCCTGCCGGGCCGGGTTCATGCCGGTGGCAGCAGTCAGGACCTGTCCCAGGACCACTTCGTCCACGTCGCTTGCCGGGATACCCGCGCGCTCAAGAGCGTTTACAATTGCCACGGTGCCCAGCTCGGCGGCGGTCAGGCTGGCCAAAGCACCGTTAAAGGCTCCGACAGGGGTCCGGGCGGCGCCGGCGATCACGACTTCTGACATGGGTTTTCTCCTGTTTAGTGCGGAATTCGGCGGCTTGAATTGTGTCACGCGGACACCAAAACACCGCGGTTTCCGTCAATTTCCGTTGTTGATTGGATATAACCCCGGGACCCCACAGAGTCCAGCCAGCCGCGGCTCTAGTGGGCGTTCAACCAGGCCGATAGCGGCTCCCAGACGACCGATTGGGCCTGGTCTGCGGCGACCATGCCGATATGTCCCAAACGCACTGTCAGGCTCTCCGCTGCGGGCAAGGCGTCCGCAAGGGCGTAGGCGGAGGCCGGCGGTACGATCCGATCATGTTGGGGCACCAAAACCAGGGTTGGCGTATAAATATTGCGCGGGTCGACGTTGCGACCCGCGATCTGCCATGTCGCGTTGCGGGGCGTGTTGTTGCCATACCAGCCGCCCATGCATTCGGTGGCTACGGGACCGGCAAGCGGGACCCCATCGTTCAGCCAGTCTTCGAGGGCCACGAAATCTTCTGCTGCGGGGCTGGTTTGGTTCATCTTCGCGAATTTGACGAATTTGCGGGGCACCAGAAACGGATCGAGGGCGGAGAACAGGGACTGAATGATATCGACCGGCAGCTCGCCGGTGGCCTCCAGCAATGGTGCAGCGGCTTTGATCGCCTGTGCCAGCGCCCCGGCCTGGGCCACCCGCTCGGTATGGAAGTCCCAGGGGGTCGCCAGCATGACCAGTCCCGAGATATCCGCCGGTCGTTCGGCTGCAAGCGCCAGGGCGAGAAGACCGCCCATGCAATAGCCGACCACGGGCACCGGACCATGAGAGAGCGCCCGGACTTCTGTCAGCGCAGATTCAAGGGGCCCCTTGATGTAGTCGGTCAGCGAATACTGCCGTTCAACCGGGCCCGGGGTACCCCAATCCATCAGTAACGGTCGCAAACCGGTTTCAGCCGCCATCCAGCGTAACAGGCTGCGGCGTTCGGACAGGTCCAGGATGTAAGCCTTGTTGACGAGTGAGGGAATAAACAGGATCGGCTTGCCGGTCGCCGGCCCATAGTCGAGAAGTCTAGCCGTGCCGCCTTCCCAGATGACATCCGGGTCTTCCAGGTTTCGCTGGTAGGGGTGGTCTTGATATTGACTGACGCCGGCTGAAAAGGCCGTTAATCGCGCCTGGATTTCCCGGTCGACAGCCTCGGGGAATTGGTCCTCCGGGCTTTGTTCGAGGGCGGCTTTAAGGCTTGCTGCCTTTTCGGCCAGCTCCGGTCTCCAGTTCGCCGAGCCGTCTTTCAATATCTGCAAGGCGTTGCGCGAGCTGATCCATCCGCTCGTCGCTGTCGCCAGATGTAGGGGCAGGGGCCGTGGTCCCGTCCGCGGAGGGTGCGTTTGTGTCATTGCGGTTCCCGGTCTGCGTGCGTCGCACAAATTCGGTAAAATTTCCTGCCAGTAAGGGGTTTGACACTTTGCCAAAGTGAGTCATGGCTTCAAAAAACGGCGCGCTTTGCTTGGCAATGTCCGGGTCAGCGGCCATCGCGGTGAGCTGATCCTCCCAAAGATCGAGATACTGACGGGCAAGATCGGCAAAATTTGGTTCATCACTCATGGGCGTCAACTATAGCTCTCCGGCGGTTTGAATCGCCACTGGAGAAGGCGCACGTTGCATCGCAACATAATGCGCTCGATCTGCTATAGTAACGTATCTTAGGCAACATCCGGGGCCGATCACTATGGCCGAGTCTGACAAAAAAGAACCGATCACGATCAAAAAATACGCTAATCGGCGGCTCTACAACACGTCGACGAGCAAATATGTGACGCTCGATGTCCTGTCGCAGATGGTCAAGGCGGGCGACGAGTTCGTCGTGGTTGATGCCAAATCGGGCGATGACATCACCCGTTCCGTGCTCACACAGATTATCTTCGAGGAAGAGGCCAAGGGGCAAAATTTGCTTCCAGTGCCGTTCCTGCGCCAGCTGATCCAGTTCTATGGGGACAGTTTGGAATCGGTCGTGCCCAACTTTCTCGAAGTTTCGATGGGTGCGTTTACAAACAATCAGGAACAGATCCGCGAATACGCCGAGAGCGCCGGGGGCCGGGGCATGTTCCCGATGAACCAGCTCGAAGACATGGGGCGACAGAACATGGCCATGTTCGAACGTGCGTTCCAGATGTTCACGCCATTCGGGGTGGCTTCGGGCGGTGAACCCGCTGAACCCAAATCAAGTGATACGGCGGGAAGCAGAGATAAGCTGGATGATCTGAAGACCCAGATCGAAAGCCTGCGCGCCCAGCTCGACGCGTTGTCCCGTTAGACGGACGGCGCCCGCGAAAGCCGGTGACAGGGTCGTGACTATTGCAGCCAGTCGGGGTTGATCTCGGGTTTTCCGCAGTGCCAGCCCTGTAGCAGGTCAATGCCTTCGGCGCGCAGAAGTTCGGCCTCTTCGGCGGTTTCAACCCATTCAGCAACGCATTCCAGTCCAATTCCCCTGGACAGGCTCACCAGGGTTTGCACGAACAGCAGATTGTCGGGGCTTTCAGTGATGCCGCGGACGAATGAGCCATCGATTTTTACCAAGGCAACGTTTAACGCGCGCAGGTGACGGAAAGACCGCACCAAAATCATCGAGCGCGACGCGGCAACCAAATTTTGTGAGCGATGATACGAATCGGGAAGATTCGTTGATGTCGTCCAATGCGACCGTTTCGGTGATTTCCACGATCAGTCGCGATGCAATGTCGAGACGATCCTGCAGGCGCTCTTCCAGGCGTCGCAGCCAGACCGGATCCGCCGCAGTCATACCAGACACATTGATCGAAAGGTTCATCTCGGGATTATTCTCGAGGGCGCCGAGACCCAGGTCGAGGACCTTGCGGTCAATCAGGCGCATCAGGCCCATTTGTTCGATCACCGGCACGAAGCTGCCCGCCGCGATAGGCTGGCCCTCCTTGTCGATCATTCGTACCAGGCCTTCATAGAAATTGACCTCCCCCGCGGCAGCCGAGACCACCGGCTGGAAGGCGAGTTTGAACCGGTTTTCCTTGAGCGCCTGTTTGACCTGTTCGGCGATCACCAATTCCGGCCGCTCGGTGCGAGAATGTTCGGGCACATCGCTGTATTCCAGATAACCGTCGCAGTCCAGACGCCGGGCGCCACGCAAAGCGGTGTCGGCGTGAGAGACGACTTCCCGTGCGGTGGACGCGTCGTCGGGGAAGACGGCAATTCCAATAGAGGCGGTGATTGTCATGGCCCCGGCCGGAGTGGACGTCGGTATATCGCGTACTGCGACCAGAAAATGGTCGCGACGGTGGTCAGTTCGGCGGGATTACACTTTCCGACGATGACTGCAAATCGATCAAATCCGACGCGCCAGACGATATCACCCGAACGCATACAGCCTTCGATCCGGCGGGCCGCTGCAAGGACCATCGCGTCGGCGGTTTCCTCGCCATAAACGTCAGATACGGCGTTCAGTTTATCGAGGCCGACGAGAAGTAGTCCGCCCTGATTACGACTGATCAGGTTTTGCGCAATGACATGTTCGAGGGATTCACGCAGGCGCAGCCTCTTGTACTGGCCGGTTAGCGCGTCATGATTGGAGAGGTAGTCGACCTCTTCCTCGGATTTTCGCCGGGCGTCGATATTGTGAATGACCCCGGTGAGGCGAATGGGTTTTCCGGCCTCGGAATTGGTGGCGATGGCTCGTTCCTGAACCCACACGAACTGCCCGGCATCGTCTCGCAGGCGAAATTCATGATCGAATACCTCGCCTCGCTCCAGATGACGGGACAGGGAGATCATGCGGTGGGGGAGGTCTTCCGGGTGAATGCGGTTCAGGAACAGGTCGCCCGAAGCCAGCGTGTCATGACTTTCGATATGGACGGCGCCAGAGAGGTCGCCTGTCCAGGTGAGCGCATCACTTTCCAGATCCCATTCATAGAACAGGTCCCCCGAGGCGACGAGCAGACTGACGTGATCGGGTATTGCACCGCTTTCGTCAGTAACCGGCGCAAGGCCGGGAACGGGTATGTGAGTCAAATCTGACAACGTGTCCCCCTACCTGAGGTCTGAATTCTTCAGCCGCACTTCCTGCGCGGACATATCACAGCGACCCTAAGCGCTCAGTTCTTAACAAAGGGTGATAATTGCCGACTAAATAGTTCCGGCGGGCAATATTTGCCGGATTTTAGGAGAAAACCGCAGTAATTATGGTTAATGAAATATAAATTTGTAGGCAACTGGTGACCGCAACTCTGGACGTGAAGTGACAATCAACTTTCCAGAACGTATCGGGACGAATTTGAACACGACCGCGGGAGCGGCTCGTGCGCACGCTGCTGCCAGTGCCGCCGTTCGCCGCGCCGGATTTATTTCCATCGTGGGGAATGCCGATCGTCAAAATCACCAGAACACCGTGCGTGAGGATCGTGCTCCAGCATCGGTTCGGGCGCTGGGTGAAGCCGAAGTGTTTCGCGAAGACCGGGTTCGGACGGCTGGCTATCATGTTCGCCGGGGCCCGAACCCGCTCTTTGTGGCCCAACTCCTGGCTCAGGATGACGCAGGGGAAAAGACGTCCACGACGGTGCATGAAGCCAGTGCGAAGGCTTATCCGTCTCTGCTGTCGGATATCGACATTTTCCTGCCGGGCGAAGGTCACGCATTCCCCGGTGATACCGGGCGGATTAATTTCTACGCCTGACGATAGTTCACCTTCGACTTTTCCGTCACCCGCCCGTTGCAGTGACGATGCCCTTTCGCTTATTGAATGGTCTGGGTTTGACAACGATGGGTCAACTGGCCCGACGGGGATGACGAGCTATGGCCGAAACTATTCTGAATCTTATTGCTGGTGGTGCTGACGATGCTGTCGCCATCACGGCGCCAGACCGAAGCTCACTGAGTTATTCGGGTTTGCGCGCTCTCGCCGCCAAAACCATTGCCGACATGAACGCCCTGGGAATCGGGCGAAATGACCGGGTAGCCATCGTACTTCCCAACGGGCCGGAAATGGCTGCGGCGTTCGTTGCTGTAGGCGCCGGCGCCACCACGGCACCTCTTAATCCGGGTTATCGCGGCGAAGAGTTTCGTTTCTATCTCGAAGATCTCGGCGCGAAGGCGCTGTTCGTTGAGGCAGGAAGTGAATCACCTGCGATTGCGGTAGCCCGTGATCTGGGGGTGGACGTATTCGAACTGGCCGTCCCGGAGGGGGCACCTGCCGGCGCTTTCGAAATCACGACCCCGGCAGATTATTCCACGGGTGAGCTGACCCAGGGCGGACCGGCCGAACCGGACGATGTCGCGCTTGTCCTGCATACCTCAGGCACAACATCGCGACCCAAGATCGTGCCGCTCAGCCAAACTAATGTCTGTGCGTCGGGCCGTCATATTGGCGAAACCCTGGCGTTGGGCGCTGATGATCGTTGTGTGAACATCATGCCGCTGTTCCACATTCACGGCTTGATCGCCGCCGTCCTGTCCAGCCTGGCCTCAGGGGGGAGCACCTATTGCACGCCTGGTTTTGACGCCTTGCGGGTCTTTCGCTGGTTCGAAGATGCAACACCAAGCTGGTACACGGCGGTGCCGACCATGCATCAGGCGATCCTGTCGCGAGCCAAACGGAATCAGGACGTGCTCGAGGCTATGGGGCTTCGATTCATCCGATCATCGTCTTCTTCCTTGCCGCCGCAGGTGATGGCGGCCCTCGAGGAAACATTCGAATGCCCGGTGATTGAATCCTACGGCATGACCGAAGCGGCCCATCAGATGGCCTCGAACCTTTTGCCGCCCGGCGCCCGCAAGCCCGGCTCGGTCGGCGTGGCCGCGGGACCTGAGGTCGAGATTATGGATCTTGATGGAACCATCCTGCCCCGCGGCGCCACCGGGGAAATCGTGATCCGCGGACCTAACGTGACCGCAGGCTATGAAGCCAATGACAAGGCTAATGCTGAGGGCTTTACCCATGGCTGGTTCCGCACCGGCGACCAGGGAATGTTCGACGATGACGGTTATCTTGCGATCACCGGCCGTCTCAAGGAAATCATCAATCGGGGGGGCGAGAAAATCAGCCCGCGCGAGGTCGATGAGATTCTGCTCGATCACCCGGCGGTCGACCAGGCGGTCACCTTTGCGTTGCCCCATGACAAGCTCGGCGAAGAAGTGGCTGCGGCGATTGTCCTGAAAGAAAATTCCGAAGCGACCGAATCTGAAATCCGTGAATTTGCGGCTACCCGTCTCGCGGACTTCAAAGTACCGCGCAAGGTCGTCTTCCTGGAAGAAATTCCAAAGGGCGCCACGGGTAAGCTCCAGCGGATCGGGCTGCACGAGAAACTTGGTCTCTAGACGATGAAGATTTGCATCTTCGGGGCGGGAGCGATCGGTGGCTATATGGCGGTCGAGCTGGCGCATGCCGGCGAGGCCGAGGTTACGTGTATCGCACGAGGTCCGCACCTGGCTGCCACGCAGAAAAATGGTCTCAAGCTGGTGATGAAGGATGGCGAGGAACGGGTCGTGCAGGTCAATGCGACCGACGACCCGGCCGCAGCGGGCCCGCAGGACTACGTGATCATGGCGCTGAAAGCCCATTCATCGGCCGCCGTGGCCGACCAGATGGCGCCCTTGTTCGGGCCCGACACTGCACTGGTGACAGCCCAGAACGGGGTGCCCTGGTGGTATTTCTACAAGCTCGAAGGCGCGCATGAAGGAACGCAGGTTCGTTCTGTCGACCCGGATCAGCGGCAATGGGATTTGATCGGCCCTGAACGGGCCATCGGTTGTGTCGTCTACCCGGCGGCAGAAATCGCCGAGCCGGGTGTGATTCATCACGCCTACGGCAATCGTTTTTCGATCGGTGAGCCGTCCGGGGAGAAATCCGAACGGGTTCAGGTGCTGTCAAAGCTTCTGGGAAATGCCGGATTGCGTGCACCTGTTCGGCCCCGCATTCGTGACGATATGTGGGTCAAGATCTGGGGGAATGTCTCCCTGAACCCGATTTCGGCGCTGACCGGGGGAACCCTGGGTGAGATGATTGATGATCCGGATATTTGTTCTGTCGTCCGTGCCTCGATGATCGAGGCACAGGCGGTGGGTGAGGCGCTGGGCGTGAAGTTCGCCATCGATGTCGACAAGCGGATCGCCGGCGCGCGCAAAGTCGGGGAGCACAAGACCTCGATGTTGCAGGATCTGGAGCTCGGGCGGCCGATGGAAATCGATGCGCTGGTGGCTTCCGTGCAGGAGCTCGGTCGGATCGTCGATGTTGCGACCCCGACCATCGATACCGTGCTCGGGCTGGTGAAGCAGCGGGCGCGTCTGGCCGGATGCTACGACGGGTGACCGTGCTTTAGAGGCTGGCGAAAATCGCGTCGACCACGGCTTCGGTCCGCACGCCAATTCCCATGCCTTCGCTTTGATAGTTTGAGACAAAGCAGGCCGCCACGTTACGTGCGGGGTCGGCAAAGACGCGTGCGCCGCCCGAACCCAAATGGCCAAAGGCGTTGGGGTTGGGGCCCATATAGGCGTGGACCGGCGTGCTCTTGGCGTACCCCATGGCATAGCGCATCGGACGTCCGGTCATGCCGTCGACATCGTCTTCCCATTGCAGGGTTGTCGCTCGTTTGATGGCTTCGCGCGACAGAATGCGCACGCCGTCTAGCTCACCACCATTTCCCAGCATGGCGTAAATGCGGGCCATGGCGCGGGCTTCGCCGAAACCACCAAAAGAGGGAATCCCTGCGAGCCGGAACTCGCGGCCGTTCTGGGCATCGGTACCAAAGGGTTTTGGCAAGGGTTTCCAGGCGCGCGACAGGGGCGTCTCTTCGGTCCCGCCCTGTTTCATCATCGCATTGCCCTGGGTGTTGGGGGTCAGGTCGGCGATCCGCTCCAGATCGCTTTCCTGCACGCCTATCTGGTAATCCACGCCAAGGGGCTGGCAGATGTTTTCCTGGACGAATTGCTGGATCGGTGTGCCGGTGACCCGACGGACAATCTCTCCGGCCAGATAGCCGATATTGACGGTGTTGTAGGCACCCTTGGTGCCGGCCGGCCAGGCGGGGGCCTGTTGCTCGATGATTTTGATCATTTGGTCGTAGTTAAAAATGTCACCGGGCTGGCCCGCATCCGCGAAGCAAATGCCGCAGTAATGCGAGATCACATGCCGGACTTTGACGTTCTCTTTGCCGGCTTGGGCAAATTCCGGCCAATAGTCGGCAACAGGGGCGTCCAGATCGACAAGCCCGCGATCCGCCAGGATGTGGACGCTAGTCGCGCAGATGGATTTGGCGATCGAATACATGATGCAGAGCGTGTCTTCGCGCCACGGCTTGGCACGCGCGGTGTCCATGTGGCCGGCCCAAAGGTCGACGGCTTTTTCGCCGTCAAGATAGACCGTCACGGCGCATCCGATTTCGTCGTGTTCGGCGAAGTTTCGCCCCAGCGCTTCAAGCACCGGATTGAATTGCGGTGTGTGGAGACCGTGAATTTCGATTGTCGCGTTGTCGCCCATGGGGTTCTCCTGATTTTCAACGAAAAGTATCGGCGGTGTGTGACACGAACGCAATTGCCTCAGTCGTCGCCTCTGCCGCGCAGCTTGAGCACCAGGATCGGTCCGGTCAGTACCAGGGTCACTGTGTTGGCGAAAATCAGGGGGCGGGATTCAAGGATCAGGCCGTAGATCAGCCACAGCACGATCCCGGTATTCAGGATCACGAACATGACCAGCGAGACATCGCGGGTGGAGCCGCTGCGCCAGGATTTGAGGACTTGGGGCAGGAAGGCGATGGTGGTCAGGACAGCCGCCACCCCGCCAATGACGTCGGGGTGAATGAAGTCGAGCATCGTGTCGCCTTTGTTCTAACGGACGCAGAAGGGCTGCAGGGCCACTGCAAGGTCGAGCAGGGCTTCGTCGCCGCCGGGCCAACCGATGAACGACAATCCGGCGGGGCAATTATCTACATTGGCGGCAGGGATCGTGATCTGGGGCAGGCCGGTGTGGCCGGCGATGCAGGTCAGCGCCATCGCGTTGGACCGGAAGAATTCCAGATCTTCGGGCCGGGCGTCGGTTTTGGGGGCGATCACTGGCGCCGTTGGCAGGCAGAGAATTGTGCCGGGCTGGGCGAGGCCCAGAACGCGTTCCAGCACCCGGCGACGAACCTCACCGGCTGCGGCTGTTTCGTCCGAGGTGATTGCGGCCGCCATGGCGAACCGTTCACGAATACCCGGCCCCAGATCAGGTTTGTGCTCCTCAACCCAGGGCAGGTTCGCCTCGGCGACCTGGCCAGCCTGGAGAATACGAAAAGCATCCCACCAGATTTCCAGTGTGTCGTCTCCGGCGATCTGCACCGGCTCGGGGGCGGGCAGAACGCTGGCGGCCGAACCGATAACGGCGTTGAGGGCATCGCCGACCATGGGGTCTGTGCGTTCGAAAGCATCTGCGACCATGAGCATCCGGCTCGGTGTGCCGGAGGTCGAAGCATCATTGAGAAGGATGGGGCCAATATCACGGAAAAGAGCGGCGTCATTGGCGAACCACCCGGCGGTATCAAAGGATGCAGCCATGCCGTGGGCATTGGAGAGGTCGACCCGGCCGTGGCTGGGCCGAATGCCGTAAAGGCCACAGAAGGAGCCGGGGATACGCACTGAACCGCCGGTGTCTGACCCCAAGGAGAAGTCACACATCTCTGCGGCCATCGCGGCCGCGGATCCGGAGGAGGAGCCGCCGGGCATGCGGCCCGGTGCACGGGCATTTACCGGCGTGCCATAATGGGCGTTTGCACCGGTGAGGCTGTAGTAAAACTCGTCGCAAACGGTGATCCCGACAATATCAGCACCGGCATCGAGGAGCTTCTGAACCGTGGGTGAAGTTGCGTCGTTTGTTGGTGCCCAGGCCAGGTAGTCCGGGCTGCCGTTGGAAATTTTGCGGCCCGCAATATGGTACTGGTCCTTCACCACGAATGTCTTGCCCGCAAGCGGGCCGACCCCCGAGCCCACGATGGGCTCGGTGATCGTATGGGGCATAAGCGCGCCGACCGGGTCGGCGGGGATTTTCGAAACGGTCATGGCGTGCTCCCGGCGCGCGTGGCGCCGCATCGGAATGGTGTTGGGCTATTTCTTTTTCGTGCTGCCGGATTTCGCCTTGCGCGGCTTGGGCGCGGGACGTTCCTTGTTAAACCAGTCGAGAATCTGCTCGCCGTCCCAGCACACCACACCCGGATGGGAGAGGATGTGCTCGAAGGTTTCGCGGACATATTTGATCCGGTGCGGCGAGCCGGAGAGATACGGATGCATGGCGATCGCCATGACCCGCGTGTGCTCGTGGCTTTCCGCATAGACCGTCTCAAAATAGTCGATGGACCGGTTCTTGAAGACCTCTGAGGGCTGATGCTGGATCGCCATCATCACGATGTCATGCAGCTCGTAGTTATAAGGCAGGGCGACCATGGGGTTGCCGCCTTCGGTTTTCAGACGCACCGGCTGGTCGTCGAGAACCCAGTCACCAATATACTCAACCCCGGCATCTGCCAGATGGTCGATGGTCTGGTAGGTCTGGGTCAGGCCCGGCCCGAACCAGCCGCGCGGGGTCTTGCCGCAGAAGTCCCCAATGATCTTGAGCGACTTGTCGATGACGGCGCGCTCATCCTTGAGCTTGTGCATCGGCATCTGCTCGTAGGAATGAGCGTTGAACTCCCATCCCGCGTCGAGCACAGCCTCGGCGGCGCGAGGGTATTCCTCGATCGTGCGGGCGTTCAAGGTAACGGTGGGGCGGATACCCAGGTCTTCGAGCATCGACTTGATGCGCCAGAACCCGACCCGCATGCCGTATTCATGCCAGCTCCAGTTCGGATGATCGGGGATCATCGGGATGCCCTGGGGAGGCGGGATGACCATGCGCGCCATGGCCCGGGCGATATCCCAGACCTCAAGCGCGAGAATTGGCCACAACACCAGCTTGGCCCCATCGGGCAGGATCAGCGGTTTGCGGTCGGTAATGGCTGAAAACGGCAGGCGATCGCCCGGCATCATGCCTTTCATGCTCTTTCTCCCCATTCGGCCCTTGTTGATTTGGTTGGGCGCGCGTTATTTCGTTACGGGCACTATACTGGCCCGGCATGACAGACAAAAGCCGCTGGCCGTTCTGGCAAAAAATATTCTGGGGAAGTCGATGAGTGAAACCACAGCCGATAATGGCCATGTTGTTTTGGTCCAGCGCGATGGCGATATCGCCACAGTGGTGCTGAACCGGCCCGAGAAACTCAATGCTCTGAACAAGGCCATGTGGACGCGGGTCGGTGCGGTGATGCACGAGCTGGGTGCAGATGATTCCGTGCGCTGCGTGGTGCTGCGCGGGGCCGGGGACAAGGCCATGGGGCCGGGGGCGGATATCTCGGAGTTCGAGACCCAGCGCTCGAACGCCGAACAGGCCACCGAATATGGCGCGCTGATGCACAACGCCATGCATGCCATCCGCGACTGTCCGCATCCGGTGATCGCCCTGATCAAGGGGCTGTGTGTCGGCGGGGCGATGGAGATCTCGCTGATGTGCGACATGCGCATCTGCGGTGAGGGCTCGCGGTTTGGGGTGCCGATCAACCGGCTGGGCCTGGTGATGGCTTACCCGGAGGTTGAAGCGCTTGTCGGGCTTGTCGGACGGTCGGTCGCATTGGAAATTTTGTACGAAGCGCGCGTTTTTGGTGCCGCTGAAGCAAAAGATAAAGGCCTAGTGAACCGGGTTTTAGCCGATGACGCGGTCGAGGAAGAGACCTATAAAACCGCGCGGCGGATCGCGGACGGGGCACCATTAGTCAATCGTTGGCACAAGAAGTTTGTCGACCGGGTGCTGGCCGGGGGCCCACCCCTGAGCGAAGCTGAAAAGGCCGAAGGGTTTGCCTGTTTCGACACCGAAGATTTTAACACCGGGTTCCGGGCCTTTCTGGCCAAGGAAAAGCCCGAGTTCGAAGGACGCTAGATATGACGAATAAGAACACCGGCCTGTTGCACGGCCTCAAAGTAGTCGAGATGAGCCACATCATGGCGGCCCCGACATGTGGGCAGATGCTCGCGGATATGGGCGCAGATGTGATCAAGGTCGAGCGGGTTCCCGGCGGGGATGACACCCGTCGGTTCGGCGAGGGAATAGACGGAGATTCTGCCGCTTACGCCATGATGAACCGCAACAAGCGCGGCCTCGCTGTGAACACCAAATCCGATGAAGGCCGCGCGGCGTTACGCCGGATCATCGAACAGGCCGATGTCTTTATCGAGAACTATCGCAAGGGCGCGATGGAGCATTTCGGTATTGGCTGGGAAGAGATGCACAAGGCCAATCCGCGCCTGATTTATTGTTCTGTTTCAGGCTTCGGCCGGACGGGCCCTTATGCGGAACGTGGCGGGTTCGACCTGATCACTCAGGGCATGTCGGGAATCATGAGCATCACCGGGGAAGGCCCCGGACGTCCGCCGATCAAGGTTGGCGCCCCGATCACCGACATCACGGCGGGCATCCTGTCGGCCAACGGTATCCTCGGCGCTGTGATCAGCCGCTACGAAACAGGCGTGGGCCAGCACGTGGATTCCTCCCTGTACGAGGCCGGGATCATGCACACCTTCTGGCAGACGGCGATCTATCATGCGACGGGCGAAATTTCCGAGCCGATGGGCTCGGCCCATCCGCTGTCGGCGCCCTATCAGGCCTTCCCAACCAAGGACACGTCGCTGGTGGTGGGGGCCGCGAACCAGAACTCCTGGCTGAAATTTGTAGAGGCCATCGATTCCCCGCAGCTGGCCGAAGACCTGCGGTTCGAGACCAGCAATACACGGATGACCAATCTTGAGGCGCTGGTTGAAACGCTCACGGAAATCCTGAGCCATCGCACGACCGCGGAATGGCTGGTGAAACTGGAAGCCGCCGGCGTCCCTGCCGGGCCGGTTTATGACGTCAAAGAGATGTCCGAGGATCCGCACACGATCGCGCGCGGGATGATTCAGAAAGTCCCGGCGGCGACCGGCGGGGAGCACGCTGTCGTGGCCCACCCGGTGAAATATTCCGCCGACCCGACCACGATCCGCCGCGGGGCTCCTCTGCTGGGTGAGCACTCACGTGAAGTATTGGCGGAGTTCGGTTTCGGGGCGGACGAAATCGACAGTCTGATTAACACCGGGGCCATCGTCGAACCGGCCGCGAAGGCTGCGGGGTAAATCCGCATTCGTAGAGAATCCTCATGCTGAGCTTGTCGAAGTATGGGGACACCGCCCTCGCCCTCTGACAGGCTCAGGATGAAGGCTCAGTCAGACACGAAATACCTGGAACAAGTCCGGCCATGACATTGAGAGACTATTCCGCCACGCGGGCGTTCTGAACGCCCAACTTTTCCGTCACGAACTCCCAGGCTTCTCCCTGGGGGTCCTCGAGGCCGAGGAAGACATCGAAATGATTGGCATCAGGCACTGACACCAGCCGGGTCTCGCCGCGTTCGGCAAGAGCAGCGTGCCAGGTGCTGGCCTGACGCTTGAACTCATCGCTCTCGGCACCGCCATAGGCTACTTGTAAAGGCGGCATCGGCTTGTCGAGCATCAGCAATGGTGACAGCCCGATGGTTTCTTCCGAGCTCAGCTGCATGTAGTCCTGCCTGTAACTGAGCATCAGCGGGCGCATGTCGTAATTGCCGCTGACGGTCATGCCACAAGCGATCCCGTCGAGGTCGTCTTCATTGGCCAGACGGACCAGGACGGCGGCGGCGAGATGTGCGCCGGAGGAATGACCGGCGATGCAAATCCGGTTGGGGTCGACACCCAGCTCGGCGGCATTGGCGCGTATATGGCGGACCAGCGCGGTCGTATGCTCGAACATGTCGGACAGGCGTACTTCCGGGATCATCGGGAAGGTGCCCGCCACCAAGGAAATGCCGTGGGACAGCGCCGCTTCAGCCCAGCCGGATGATGAGGTGGTGGAGCCCCGCTGCCACTGGCCGCCATGGGTAAAGACGATGACGGGGCTGGGGCCCCCATCTGCGCGATAAAGGTCGAACCGGTCCTTCGGGTGGTCGCCATAGGGCAGGTCGCGCGCGGGGGCGAGGCGCTCGGCGACATCTGCGGCGTGGGCTTGCAGCCGTTGCTGGGTCGCCGCGTCATGGTCGTTGGCGATGTTGGTGTATTGCGCGTCGAGTTCTTCGCGGGTGTAGTCCAGATATATCTTTTCGCTCATGGTTCTATTCTAGCGCCCTCAATCGAAGATGTTGACCCCAACCGCGTGGCGCGACAGGCTGGGTCGAACCACGGAGGAACACGACATGCCCGACGATATCAAGACAGTCGATGAACTGGTTTCCCATTACGGGGCGCCGAAGGGTCATCTCGCGGAAAAGGAAAAGCCTGAGCTCAGCGATCACTGCATTCGTTTCTTGGAGCTGTCGCCGTTCTGTGTCCTATCGACCTCGGCGGCAGGCGATGGCCCGGCTGATTGCAGCCCCCGCGGGGATGCGCCGGGCTTTGTGCACGTGATCGACCGCACCACCATCGCAATCCCGGATCGCCCGGGAAACCGGCGCACGGACACGTTTCACAACATCATGGAAAACCCCGAAGTCGCGGTGATGTTCATAGTGCCCGGCCTGAACGAGGTGATGCGCCTGAACGGTCGCGCCCGTCTGACCACGGACCCCGCATTGCTCGAGAAGATGTTTGCCAACGGCAAGGCGCCCCGCGCGGCGTTGGTGATCGACCTTCGCTATGTCTACTTCCATTGTGGCAAGGCGATCATCCGGGCGGATTTGTGGAACCCGGACAACAAGGCCCAGAAGGGCGATTTCCCGACCCTGGGCAAGATTAATCAGGATTGGTACGGCGTAAACGCCGACGAAATCGATGCGCGCCTCGCCGACGACTACAAAAACAACCTGTACTAAATCACTTCCCAGTCACCCTTCGAGACGCTCGCTATGCTCGCTCCTCAGGGTGAGGTCTGAGTGAAAACCGCCAACTTCATCCTGAGGAGCCACCGCAGGTGGCGTCTCGAAGGATTCTTGGCGCGCGCCGAGAACCACGGTTCCATGGGCAAACGGGGCTCGGCCTAAAAGAGGTTTCTGCGGTGTTTATTTATAAGATAGTAACTTTGCTAGTTTAAAGATTTGCCTTACGGTTCTGGGGATTTTCACGCAACCGCAGAGCTTCCATGACTTCGCTCGACCAGCTTGATCCTGATGATTTGGACTCCCTGCCCGGTATTTTGAACGGTACGGGGACCTTATCTGAGCAGATCGTGGCGCGTGTCCGGGATGCATTGTTTGCCGGAAAATTGCGGCCTGGCGATGTGCTCGGGACCGAAAAGGATATTGCCGCGCGGTTCAGCGCCAGCCGGATCGTCGCCCGGGACGCCCTCAAGCGACTGGAAGCCGCGGGTGTCGTCGAGATCAAGGTTGGCAAAGGGGGCGGTGCTCGCATCGCTCAGGGCAACCCGCAACTCTTTGCCGATGCGCTTGCCGTCCAGCTCAATCTGATTGGCGTCGGTGTCGGTGAAATTCTCGATGCCCAGCGGGCGATCGAAACCATGACCGCCGAGCTGGCCGCGATTAACGCCACGGCTGAGGATATCGCGAAAATCGAGAACTTGCTCGATCGCGCCGAAGCCTCGATGGATGATTTCGTTCGCTTCACCCGACTTAGCCTCGCCTTTCATCTCGCGATTGCGGACGCCGCCCATAACGACGTGCTCCGGGTCCAGTTGGTCTCGCTGCAGCACGTGGCCTGGCCCCAGCGCAATTCAACACTAACCCGCGATGTGGCCGAACATATTCTGGCGTTGCACCGCGAACTTTATGTGCTGATCAAGGCGCGCGACGGAGACGGTGCGCGCGAGTTAATGAGCCGGCATTTGCGCCAGATCCGGGCCCGCCGGGTTTCGGAAGCCGATACCAGAAATGATAGCGAACCAGGTTGTTGCTGACCGGGTTCCAGACGAACACAAAGGAGGAAATCATGGCCAAGGAAAAATTTGTTATCGCTCCGCATATGCGGCTGCACGAGTGGGTTGCCGAGGAAAAAGGGTACTTCGCCGATGAGGGGCTCGAATACGAGTATCACGACGAACTGATCTCTGAGGACGGCAAGAAGCATGATCTGGGCGACAAGGTTGGTGCCTACCAGACCTTCGAGCGGGGACGCAGCTGCGATGTCAGCTCGGCCTGCCACTGGACGGTAAACGCGGCCGCGGCTTCAGGCCACGGCAAGCTTTATCGGGACGCCTATTCGGTCGCGCCGTCGGGAATTTTTGTGCCGCCGGACTCTGATATCCAGAAGCCGGAAGACCTCAAGGATGTACCGATCTCGGTGGGCTTTCAGTCCGGTAGCCATTACTCGACCATTCAGGCGCTTGAGCAATGGATGAAGCCCGAAGACGTGACGCTGTCCTTCTCTGACGGGCTGTTGTTCAAGCGGCTGGAACTGCTGATCGATCGAAAGGTGCCCGCGGCAGCGGTGTTCAACGCGCCGTATTATGTCTGTGAACTGCTCGGTTTCCGGAAGATCTGTGACACGACGTTCATGATCACGGGCATGTTGACCGGGGACCCGGATCTCGACGATGTGCGCAAGTATTACAGCGCCTTGCGCCGCGCTCAGCTCGATATTGATCTGCGGCCCGAGCTCTACACCCACTATTATCTGAAAGAGCTTCCCGAGCGGTATCACGACATGGTCGATGTACGTCGCATGGGACCGGGTGAGCGGATCGTGTTCGAGCCCTATACGGAAGAGACCTTCACGGACTCCCAGAACTGGATCAACGAACGTGACATCTTCGAGGACGAAGGGGTCGGCGGCGCCAGTTACGCAGAAGCCACGATCTCGCTCGCGAGCTAAACGAAATATCTGGAGCGGGCGGGTTTTGAACCCGCCCGTTTCCGTTAGTCTTCCAGGCCCGCATTAAACGTGTAGCCGAGACCGAGGAGTTCGTTCACGACTTCTTCGCCGAACCGTTCGTGGAGCTCTTCGCCCAATGACGGGGCGAATTCCACATCGCGCAGAGGGCCCTGCAGGGTGACGTGCAGCAGGCCGCGTTCGTCGCCAATATTGGCAAAACGCCGCATCACGCCCGGCGGCACCGAGATCGTGTCGAATTTCCCGATTTCGACGGAATGCTCACCCTTGTCTCCCCATTCGATGACGAACCGGCTTTGCAAGCAGGTGAAAGTCTCGGTGGTGTGGGCATGGGAGTGCAGTCCGGGGCCGTTGCCCGGTTCGCACTCGGCGATCACGACGGCGAAATTCGACGGACCCGGGATCACGCCGTTGCCCCAGGGCGTGTCTTTGTCGGCGGTGGCGATCACTGTGCGGGTCGCTCTTGCGGTCATCATCTCCCGTGCCTCGGGCGGAATTTTGCCGGCGGTCCGATCCTTGTTGGCGGGCAAATCCTCAAACCGCGCAACATATTGCTCCATCTCTTCGGGGGTCGGGGTGGTCGTGCGCATGGGCTTGGCTCCTCTTGCGCTCCCGGGGGTGCGCGGTGTTGTATTCGGGTTCCGAATTGAGCCACGCCCGGGCGCGTCAAGCAACCGATAGAGAGAGCGGAATGTCGAGTGAAGCTGCAACCTTCTACGCCGACGGGATACGTCTGGCAGGAAGCTTTACCCCCGCCGCAAGCGCGGCGCCGTGCCCGGCGATCATCTGTGTGCATGGCTATACCGGCCGCAAGGAAACCTACATGCCCCCCTTCGTGCGCGACCTGACAGGGGCGGGGTATCACACGCTGGACTTCTATCACCGGGGTTTTGGTGACAGTGATGGCCCCGCGCGCCGTGTCGATCCGGAAGCCCAGGTGCTTGATATCCTGGCTGCCAGGATTTGGCTCGCGGCCCGGGATGATGTTGATTCTGACCGTATTGCCGTGATGGGGCTGAGCCATGGTGGTGGTGCCTCGATCAAGGCGGCGGCTATCGACCCAGGTATTGCTGCCCTGGCAACCATTGGCGCGCCGGGCCATGGCGAACGCTGGCACCGGTCCAAACGCACAGCAGCGGAATGGGACGTTCTGCAGGAAGATTTGGCGACGGACCGGATGGCGCGCGCCCTCACAGGTGCGGGGCGCGCTTTGCCTTACCAGCAAATGTCACCGCCAGGCCCCGCCGAGCGCGAAGCGTTCAAGACCATGTACAAGACCGAAGAGGCCTATCCAGAGGGTTACCCGCTGGAAAATGTTGAGCTGGCCTGCGGCTTTCGGGCTCAGGACTGGGTCGAGCAGATTGCGCCGCGGCCGCTCCTGCTTATCCATGGCAAGGACGACACCATGGTGCGCTACGAGGAGGCCGAAAATCTCTTCGCCCGGGCCGGGGAGCCGAAGACCTTGCACACGATCCCGGACATCAACCACACGGAAGTTTATGAGCCGCTCAATCCTGCCATCTATGGCCAGGTCATCATCAAGCTGCTGGAGTTCTACGATGCCGCGCTCGCTTAGGGTCTTTGCCGTTCTCGCGGGTTTGGGGGTGTGGTCCGCTGCAGCCCCGGCTCAGGCCCAAGCTCAGGAAATTCCGGTGGATGTGGAACTGGTGCTCGCCGTTGACGTCTCCGCATCCATCGATGGGGGGGAAGTCAATCTGCAGCGCGCGGGCTATGTCGCCGCGCTGACCGATCCACGCGCTGTCGACGCGATGCTGTCCGGGCCGCTGGGGCGGGTCGCTGTGACCTATGTGGAATGGTCAGACACGGCCCAGGTCACGGTGGGCTGGCAGGTGATCGGGAGCGTGGCCGATGCGCGGCGGTTTGCGCTCGCGATCCAGGCCTTTCCGATCCCCAAGGGCGGCCTGACCTCGATCACGGGTACGCTCGATTTCGCGGCAGCGCTTTTTGCCCGCAACGGGATCGAGGGCACCCGCCGGGTGATTGATATTTCAGCCGATGGACGTGATTCCAAAGGGGTCGAATCACAGGTGGCCGCCGCGCGGGATCGGGCGCTGTCGCGGGGCATCATCATCAACGGGTTGGTGATCAACCCGCAGCAGGAACAGACTGAAGTCGAGGGGGTTAAATACGATCTCGAAGGTTACTTCCATGAGGTGGTGATCGGTGGCCCCGGGGCCTTCACGGTGGTGACAGAATCGCCCGAGGACTTTCCCCGGACCGTGGTCAACAAACTGGTTCTGGAGATTGCTTCAGGGCGTCACGCCCCACATGAGTTTGCGGCGCGAGAAATCGGGTTTCGGCCCGATGGGTAGATATGATACCTAACGCGCTGAAATGTCCGGACAGGTTAGTCGGGCTGAATAGAAAACATTAGGGGAATTCCACGTGTCGAACGAAATCAAAGCCTGCATCGCGCCGGACCGTAACCCGCGCAAACCCAGTATCACCTTGCCCAAGGGGACGATCGATACCCATGTGCATGTGTTTGATTCCTCTTATACGTTGTCTCCCGACCGCGGCTACACCCCGCCGGATTCACCGCTTTCCGAGCTTCGGAAGCTGCACGACATTCTGGGTATTGACCGGGTTGTGTTCACTCAGCCTTCGATCTACGGCGTCGACAATTCGGCGATCCTCGACGGCATGAATGCGCTCAACGCCGAGACCCCGAACCGGGCTCGCGGCGTTTGCGCCATGACCATGGATTTCACCGACGAGCAGCTCTCAGATCTGAATGATCAGGGCATTCGTGGCGTCCGCCTGAACATCGACAACAAGGGCGGCATGCCGCTTGAGCTTGACGCGATCCCCGAGCTGGAAGCCCGCATCAAGCCCTTTAACTGGCACATCGAATGGCTGTTCCCGGGCAAGGACATTGTCGCTTTGATGCCGGTCTTCGAGAAGATGACCACCCCCATGTCGATCGGCCACTTCGCCTATCAGCCCGCCACTGCGGGTATCGAGGCCGATGGTTTCCAGGCCCTGCTCAAGCTGATGCGCGACGGCAATACCTGGATCAAGATCTCTGGTGCCAACCGGGTCAGCGCGACCGACCTGCCGCCTTATGATGATTGTCTGCCCATGGCGCGGGCCCTGATCGAGGCCAATGCCGACCACGTCATGTGGGGCACGGACTGGCCGCATCCCAATAAGTATGAGGTCAACCCGAACGACGCCGACCCGGTCGAGGCCTTCGGCCAGTGGGTTCCCGACGACGCCATGCGCCAGCGCATCATGGTCGACAACCCGGCGAAATTTTTCGGGTTCTAGGAAGACGAATGCCGCCGGGTTGCACCCGGCGGCACTTCCCCTAAACTGTTCCCCTGTCACGACAGGGAGAAGCACCATGGCACGCACCGAAAACATCCAGGTCACGCTGCGTGACGGTTCGAAGATGGGGGCGCATGTCGCCTATCCGGACAAAGAGCCCGTTGGGGCGATCATTGCCATTATGGAAATCTGGGGTGTCAACGACACGATGCGCGAACACGCCCAGGAGTTCGCCGAAGCCGGCTGGATCACCCTGGTGCCGGATTTGTTCTGGCGCTTGGAGCCGGGGATCGAACTCTCGGATTCCGACCCGGCTCACTGGGACAAGGCGATCGATCTCTATTACGACTTTGATTACGATCTCGGGGTCCAGGATATGGAGGACACCACCGCCTTCCTGCGCACGATTCCGGGCACCAACGGCAAGGTCGGCACGGTCGGCTATTGCCTGGGTGGTAAGATGGGTTATCTGATGTGCTGCCGCAGCGATATCGATTGCGCAGTCGCTTATTACGGCACCTATATCGAACATTCGATCGGGGAGGCGCCGAACCTCTCCCGGCCGTTCCTGCTACATCAGGCGCTGGACGATAAATGGGTGCCGCCGGTTGTCTGCGCCCTGATCGAGCGGCGGCTGTCCCCCAACCCGCTGGTGGAAATCCAAAAATATCCCGGTGCCGATCATGCCTTTGCCCGCCATGGGGGCACGACCTACAGCGCGACGGAAGCCGAACGGGCCTTGGAACTGTCGGTCGAATTTTTCAGGCGGCATCTGGGCTAACGCGAGAGCCGAACTGTTTCGTTACTGTGCGGCAGCCTGATTGGCGGCAATCATGGCATTGAACCCTGCCGTGAAGCCTTTCAGCGAGATGGTCAGCGCAAGCGGCTGGCGCGGCGCGGCGACTGAATAGATTGTGACCGTCGCCTCACTGCCCTGCCTGAAGCCGTTGAGTTCGTCGGCGGTGATTCCGATGCGTGAAACGCAGCCCACAGCGGTGCACCAGGCGAACGGATATCGTTTGCCCTTGGTGGCATCGACGCGCAATGCAAGCTCCTGGGTCAACAGGGTTTCCAAGGGTGCCACCACGATCACCCCGGCGGCAGCTTTTTGACCGGCTGGCAGGTTGAAAATATTGATCTCGACCACTGCGTTTCCCTGCGCATCATTCAAGGCCTGAAAAAGCTGGCACGGAACGGCGCCTTTGACGGCGGCGCGGCACCGGACGGTCCAGGCTTCATGGACGGATTTGGTAATCACATCCGTCGCGAGGACAGCGGTGGCCTGCGCCAGAGCGGTCCCGGTGGCACCCAGTGTTGCAGCAATGGCGAAAATCAAACTGTGGATCAAGTGGCGTGTTTTCATATGCAGCATCTTAGCCACCGCGATAAGATGCGCCAATATTTTAGTCGAACGCGCCTGGCGCGGACACCAAATGCCGAAAACGAGGAGAGGTACGATGACAGATGCCGCATTGCAGGAGACGATCCAGCACCGCTATCCGCGGTTGCTCGCGGCGGGTGTCGATTACAACGACTCCCAGACCGCCCTGCGTGAAATCACGCGGATGGACGAATGGAAGGGTGTCTGGGAGAAGCTCGGCGAGGCCCATGAGGCTTTGGGAGATGCGGCGCTGGCCGAAGGTCGCAATCTGTCTGCCGGAGAGGCATTCCAGCGCGCGGCGCTCTACTACCATATCGGGCAGTCGGTCTATTTTGATGATCTCGCGGAGAAGGCGCGAATTCAGACCCGCCAGCGCGCCGCCTATGCCAAGGGCGCGCCACATCTCGCCATTCCGACCTCCATCATCGATATCCCGTTCGAAGGCGATAGTTTCCCGGCCAATCTGCGGGTGCCTGCAGGAGACGGTCCGTTCCCCTGCGTGATGCTGACCTGTGGCGGGGATTCCACGAAGGAAGAGTTCTACACACTCGAAAACGAATTTCTTAAACGGGGTATTGCGACCTGCGCCTATGATGGCCCTGGCCAGAGCCTGACCAGCCAGAAATGGCCGTTGCGTCCTGACTGGGAAGTGCCCGTGGGCGCGGTCATGGATGCGCTGGAGGTGCGGCCGGAAATTGATGGCTCGCGGATTGGTATCTGGGGACGCAGCTTTGGCGGCTACGCGGCTCCCCGCGCGTCGGTGGAGCCACGCATGAAGGCCTGCATCTCCATCGGTGGTTTTTATGCTATGGGGGATTTCTGGGAGCGTCTGCCTTTCGCGGTTCAGGACACGCTGCGTGTGGGTTTCGGACTCGAAACGATCGAAGAAGCCTATGTCACCGCCCAGAAATTCACCCTCGAAGGGGTGCTGGGCCGGATCGCCTGTCCGTTGCTGATTGTGCATAGCGGGCTGGATGAAATCTGTCCGGTGGAGGAATCCCAGCGGATGATCGACGAAGCCGGGTCTGAGGCCGAGCTCGTGGTGTTCCCCGAGGGCAACCATGTTTGCGACAATATTCCCTACAAGGCACGCCCGTTAATGGCCGATTGGATGGCCGCGAAACTCTCGGCATAGGCCGTGACCGGGCGGATACTCACGACCGTGTAACCGTGACTCGCAAAAAACAGCCTAAATTTGCTATAAGTGAGGACAGATGTGCGGATAAACGCACCGAAATACTGGAAATCTCATAAGGGGAGCCACGACATGGCTGAAGCTCAGAAGCCTGTTTACAATAATAAGCGCTTTCGCGTGGTCGATTATAACTTCGACACGTTTGTCGGCCCGGCTGCCGGCGACAAGTATATCGAAGCCGATTTCACCGATCTTGAGTCCGGTGAAGCGGTCAAGATTTCCGATTTTGATGGCCAGTGGACGGTGATCGAGACCGGGTCTTCGACCTGCTCGATGTATACCAAGAACATCGTCACCTATAAGGACATCGTCGCCGAATTCGATGATGTGAACTTCGTGATGGTCTATGTCCGTGAAGCCCATCCGGGTGAGCGCATGGGCCCGCATCACTCCTTTGATGACAAGATCAAGGCCGCCAAGCTGGTCGCGCCGCGCTACAAAGAATTCCGTCGGGTTCTGGTTGATGACATCGATGGCACCTTCCATCGTGCCTACGGCGCCATGCCTAATGTGGTCTACATCATCCGTCCGGATGGCACGATCCACTATCGCTGCAACTGGGCGGCTCCGCACCTGATTCAGGCCGCGCTGCAGGACCGTGAAACTTATCACAAGGTCGAGAATGCCCCGACCGCCGAGCTCCGTGCGACGCGTTCGATGCCGCATATGATGCGGACCATGTGGACCGGTGGTGTGGTCGCGCTTTACGACTTCTTCAAGGCTGCCCCGCTAACGGTGGCAAAGCATGTGCAGGTCGACCGCTACTATGCTGAGCACGGACGTTTTCGGAACCAGCCGCTGACCGCCGAAGAGGTCGCGGCCCGCACCCAGCCGGCGGCCGAATAGGGCTTTTGCCTGACCTGTCGGTCTTTGAAATTAACAGCGCCGGCCGTTCGCATCATGCGGGCGGCCGGCGTTTTCGTGGCGACCCGTTTGACCGAGAATTCCTTCCGCACTGCCGCTCGTTTTGCCGCCTTCTATGGGGCGGTGTTTCTGGTGCTCGGCGTCATGCTGCCCTTCTGGCCGGTCTGGCTGAAAAGCCGCGGCCTGGATGCGGGTCAAATTGGCCTGGTGCTCGCGATCGGCCCGTGGATGCGGGTGATCGCCGATCCGCTGATTACCCGCGGCGTGGACCGCACTGGCAAAGGTAAATCGGCCCTGGTGTTGTTCGCAGCGATCAGCGTGGCGGCGTTCGCCGGGTTCTTTATTGCCGATTCTTTCTGGCCGATCGTTCTGGTGACGCTTATTTATGCGCCGATCTATCACGTTCTGATTCCGCTCGGTGACTCGCAAACCATGGTCGCTGTGGTGCGCGACAAGCTCGATTACGGGCGGATTCGCCTGTGGGGATCAGCGACCTTTATCGCCGGGACGTTCGGGGGCGGGTGGCTGCTCACGGGTCGGTCCGCCGATGTGATTGTCCCCGTGGTGTTTGTCGGGCTACTGCTGGTCTTCCTCACCACCTTGCTGCTGCGCGAGCAATCTCTATCGGTCCATGGAAAACGGGTGGGAGGATTTGCCGATCTTCTGCGTGACCGGGCTTTTCTGCTGTTTGTGTTGGCCGCGAGTGGCGTGCAGGCGAGCCATGCGGTGCTGAACGGATTTTCCGTGATCCACTGGCGCGCGGCAGGGCTGTCAGGAACTCTGATCGCGATGCTCTGGGCTGGCAGTGTGGTGGCGGAGATTATTCTGTTTGCGTTCAGCGGATCAGCCGTCCGCCGTCTCGGGCCCTTCGGCCTGCTCGCGATTGGTGCTGGTGCGGGGTTTGTGCGCTGGATCATTCTGGCGGAAACCACCGCGCTCCCGGGCTTGATCGTTGCCCAGATTCTGCATGCTGCAACCTTCGGCGCTACCTATCTCGCGACCATGCATTTTATCGCTGCACGGGCCCCTGACGGGCTCAAGGCTTCAGCTCAGGGCCTTTACGCTTCGGTCTCAGGGGTTGTGATGGGGATCGCATTTCTGTCGGCAGGTGCGTTGTATGCGGCCCTGGCAGGAAACGCTTTCTACGCGATGTCTGTTGTGTGTCTGGCGGCAATCCTGATCGGGTTTGCGGCATGGCGGACGGCTAAACAGTCTTAGCAATCAGGCGTCGACCCAGTCCTCGTCGACCTTGATCCTAATCTCGGGAAATGAGGCGGCCGCGTTGATGGCGGCCGCCTCTTCATTCCTGGTCGTATTGGCCCGCTATATGGACTTGCGGTTTTTCGGGATGATCGGCAGCAGGAGATGAGCCTGATGCTTGGGTCCCGAATGCAGGGTAGTATTGCCACCGAAGATTTCCTTCGGCCGATCGGTCGGATGATCATGCAGGAACACCCCGGACCCGCGTGAAGGCACGTAGGCATCGACGGCTGGTCCCGGCCGGTCGAAATCCTGTCCGGCGATGTTCAGGGCAATCTGGAAGCCTTTCGGCAACACGACGCACTGAGGCCAGATTTCGACGTCCACCTCATAGATCTCACCCGGGATGATCATCTGCTTGTCATCATGGGTGTGATACGGACGCCAGGGTTCGGATTTCTCTTCGTCGAGTTTGCGATGCGAAACCCGCAGCCAGCCCTGTGCCAGCGGTGTCTTGGGATCGACAGTTCCCTGGAAATGCACCTCGCGACCCTTGTCGGAGAAGGCCTGCATCGTAATAAACAGATCGCAGTCTTCCGTAGACGAGGAGACGTAGAGCTTGGCGACCATGGGGCCCGTGATCTCCGTTTCGCGTTCCAGCGGCGGAGATCTCCAGGTGACACCGCGGGTCAAGGCGCGGAACTCTTTCGCGCGCTTAACCTTGGGGGCCTTCCAGTCGAGCTTGCCCTTGCCACCGGCATCGAGGAACAGCTTGGTCCATTTCGTGCCTTTGAGGGGCCATTCGCTCTCCTTGCGGAGTTCCACATCATCGGTGAACGGACGGCGCAAATTGACCCAGACGCGGGGCTCCTTGTTCCAGCCGTTCTTCTCACCCTTGAGGTAGTAGTCGAAGAAGCGCTTCTGCAACTCCATCCCGTATTCGAGATAGAACCATTCCTCGTGGCGACCCGGATGACCTTCGAGCCATTTCTCTTTCGAGGCGGCCTGGGTGAAGGCTTCGAAATTGCCCCGCGGATGCAGACCAAATCCGGCCCAGCTGGCCGGACTGAGGAACGGCACTTTGACGTTGTCCCAGTTTGGCGAACGGGACTCGTACCAGTCGTCGTCCATTTCCCGGATGCGGAAGTTCTCCAGGGTATCGGCGCGGTTTTCTTTCAATTCACGTGCGGAAAGCTTGGCCGGACCGGTGGCACTTTCGCCCATCCAACGATCAATTGGCCCCTTGGCGTTGCCGTGCTGCACGTTCTCCACCTGGCGCGGATACCAGATCTCCATGAATTTGTTCGACAGGATACCGCCATGGCGGGCCCAGTCTCGGTACTGATCAGCAGCACCTTCCCACGGGATCATGGCCGAGAGATGCTTGGGCTGGAGCGCAGCGACCTGCCACTGGTTGATGGCGTAGTAGGAGACGCCATTGAGGCCGACCTTGCCGTTTGACCAGCTTTGTTCGCCGGCCCATTCGATCGCGTTGGCGTAGTCCTGGGTCTCGCGGGGCGAGAAAATATCCAGATAGCCCGGCGAGCGACCAGCGCCACGTGAGTCGAGCCGCACACAGGCATAGCCCCAGGGGACCCAGATTTCCGGATCGACCGTTTCCCAGGTCAGCCAGCGATGCTCCGACCCGGGCAGAATATCCGGGTGCATCTTGAGGAGTGATTCCCAAAGCGGCTTGTAGTGTTCCTGATACTTCACACCCTTACCGTAAGGGCCGCCGGCCATAACGATCGGCACTTTCGCCTTCGTATCGGGGCGGTAGACGTCAGCGCGCAAGATGACGCCGTCGTCCATTTTGATGGGTACGTCCCGTTCAATAATCATAGTGTTCTTCTCCCGGTCCTGATGGTCGTTCCTGGTGTTCGAACGATCTATGGCCGCCGCCGCTTGTCGTTGAGCGTGCGCACCGGAATCTACTATAGGAAACATTTCTGGAGGGTGGTAGCGAAGATAAGCCCGGCTCCAGGGTTGTCCGGACAACTGATATCGACGATTTTCAACCGGTTAGACCGTCAACTTACCATTCGCAAATGGACGGCTGATCGCTACGATCCCGGTTTTGGGACACATCTTTCGGGAGGGGCATTTCCATGGCGACGTCTTCGGGTGAACAGATCATCGCAATCGAAGAGCATTACTGGGATCCAAACCTGGTCGCTCAATATGCAGAAGCTGACAAGGCCGGTGGGGCCGGAAAACTGCGCCCGAAGCTCGAAGACCTTTATGACGAGCGCATTGCCGAGATGGATTTAGCCGGCATCGACATTCAGGTGCTGTCCCATGGCGCCCCCTCAACCCAGCGGCTTGATCCGTCCAGCGCGGCAGAGATCACCCGGTCCGCAAATGACCGTTTGAAAGAAATTGTCGACGAACGCCCGGATCGTTTTGCCGCCTTTGCCAATTTGCCGACCCCGGACCCGGACGCCTGCGCCGATGAACTGGAGCGCTGTGTCGACAAGCTGGGCTTCAAGGGGGCGATGATCCATGGCCTGACCCATGGTGTTTTCTTTGATGACCCGAAGTTCTGGCCGGTCTTCGAACGGGCACAAGCGCTTGATGTGCCGCTCTATATGCATCCGGCCATGCCGGACCCGACCGTCGTCGAGCGGTATTACCAGCCCTATGTGAAGGATTTCCCGGCGCTGCTGAATGCGGGTTGGGGCTTCACCGTGGAAACCGCAACTCAGGCGATCCGGCTGGTGCTTAGCGGTGTGCTCGACAAATACCCCGAGTCAAAAATCATGCTTGGCCATCTTGGCGAAGGTCTGCCGTTTTTGCTGTGGCGGATCGACCATGCGCTTTCGCGTCCCGGGAACAAATCCCTATCATTCCGTGACGTGTTCAGCCGCAATTTCTACATCACCACGAGCGGAAATTTTTCCGATCCGGCGATGGTGTGCTCGTTGCAGGAGATGGGTGCGGACCGCATTCTGTTCTCGGTCGACTGGCCCTTTGTTCCCAACGCGCTGGGCACTGACTGGATCGAACGTCTGCAGCTCAACGCCGAGGACAAAGCCAAGATCCTGAACGGCAACGCCAAGCGTCTGCTCAAACTTTAAACCTTCAAAGACGAGTTATTCGATGCCCCATATTCCTGCTGCCACCGTGCTTGATCACATCAAGGTGCTCGATCTGACCCGTGTCCGTTCCGGTCCGACCTGCGTTCGCCAACTGGCTGATTGGGGCGCGAATGTCATCAAGGTGGAAATGCCCCCGGTGGTGGAGGGGGGCGCGTCACTGGGTGGTGCCCGTCACGCCTCGGATTTCCAGAACCTCCATCGCAACAAACGCTCGCTGGCCCTCAATCTGAAGGAGGCGGCCGGCAAGGAGATTTTCTTCAAGCTGGTGGCCGAGGCTGACGTGGTGGTGGAGAATTACCGCCCGGATGTGAAGACCCGGTTGGGGATCGATTACGATGCCCTGTCGGCAATCAACCCGCGGATTATCCTGGCGAGCATTTCCGGGTTCGGCCAGGACGGACCCTATGCCAAGCGGCCGGGTTTCGATCAGGTCGCCCAGGGGATGGGCGGCTTGATGTCGATCACCGGCGCGCCGGGGCAGGGGCCGATGCGGGTCGGCATTCCGATCGCCGATCTGACCGCCGGTTTGTTTGCTGCCCAGGGCGTGATGCTGGCGCTGCTGGAACGGGAAAAATCCGGCAAGGGGCAATGGGTCCATACCTCTTTGCTGGAGGCACAGACCTTCATGCTCGATTTCCAAGCCGCGCGCTGGCTGGTCGATGGCGATGTGCCGGGGCAGGCGGGGAACAATCATCCGACCAGCATTCCGACCGGGGTGTTCACAACGTCAGACGGACATATGAATATTGCAGTAGCTGGTCAGGAAATCTGGGGCCGGTTCTGCCGGGCCCTGGATCAGGAGGGCTGGATGTCGGACCCAGACTTTATTGATGGGCCCACGCGTTCGAAAAACCGGGATCACCTGAACGCGCTGATCGGTGAATGCATTGCCGCAAAGCCTACCGCGGAATGGGTGGAGGAGTTCAATACCCTCGGCGTTCCCTGTGGCCCGATCTACGATATTGGCGAGATGTTCTCTGACCCCCAGGTGCAGCATCTGGGGCTGGCCCAGCCGCTGACGTCGCCGGCTCTGGGCGAGCAAAACTTTGTTCGGCAGCCGATTGCGCTGGAGCGAACCCCGAGCTCGTTTGCCGTGGCACCGCCCGAAGTGGGGGGGCAGACCGCCGAAATTCTTGGTGATCTGGGCTATAGCCCCGAAGACATCGCGAAGCTGCACGAAACCGGCGTTGTTGCGTCGGATAGTTGAGAGAGGATTTTACGATGAGTGATCAAATCAAACCGAGCCTGTCCCATGCCGGCCTCTGGGCGCGGGATATGGTGGGAATGGAAGCCTTCTATACCGAGGTGATGGGGTTCCATATCAGCGATCGTGGTTTTGTTCCGCGCTACGATGGTAACATTACTTTCATGTCGAATGACCCGACGGTCCATCATCAGGTGATCCTCGCGGAAGGCCGTCCGGCGGACGTGCCCAGCACCATCAACCAGCTGTCGTTTCTGGTGAAGTCCCTCAGCGAATTACGGGTGATGTATTATCGGGTGAAGGACCGGAGGGTGGAGAATTTACTCCCGCGCAATCACGGGAACGCCTGGTCGGTGTATTTCGACGACCCCGAGGGCAACAATCTCGAGGTTTATCTGGATTCACCTTTCCACGTGCCCCAGCCTTTCGGAGAATATCTCGACTTCGAATTGTCCGACGACAAGATCCTTGAGCTCACCGAGACTTTGTGCCGCGCGACCGACGGGTTTCGCACGCGGGCCGAATGGGTCGCCGAAATGGCGGCTTCCCGCGAAACGCTCTAGGCCCTAGCCGTTCGCAGCTATCCGTTAGGCGCGACGTCGAGGCGCGCCACGATTCCCGCCATACGCTCGTCGGGTGCGGGGTAGCGGTCGAGGACCATCGGGTCATGGCCCGGTACGATGTGTTGGCGCGTTTCGGCCTGAGCCTGAAGTGCATCGAAGGCCAGCACCATATCCCCCAGATTGTAGACCACCGGAAAGGGCATCCGCCGTTCCATATTTTCGTAGAAATGGGTCGCATCCGAGGCCACCACGACCCAGCCGCGCTTGGTGAGAACCCTTACAAACTGAAGCCCCATGGAGTGACCGCCTACAAGGTGAACGGTGATGCCCGGCGCGATCTCTGCTGTACCGTCATTGAAGGAGACCCGCCCGGCGAAGACGTTGCGCACCATGTCGGCGACGTGATCCGGGGTGAAGGAGGCGTTCAGCACATGGCTGCACATATGCGGTCCCGTGGCGAATTGCATTTCCTTTTCCTGCAGGTGGAATTTTGCCGCCGGGAACTGGGCGTGGCCGCCAATATGATCGTAGTGGAGATGTGTGACGATCACGTCGCTCACCCGCGCGGCGTCGACGCCGACCATGGCCAGCCCGTCGGTGACACTTCGGATCAGGGTGCGGCCTCGTTTTGTCGCTTCGGCGTCATCAAACCCGGTGTCGATGACGATGGTCTGCTCGGGAGAAACGGCAACCCAGACGTAATAGTCGATGGGCATCGGGCCGTCGTCATGGGGATCGAGCCTGACGAAGCTTTCCCGGCGCATGCGTTCGACCAGCGTGCCGTATTTGATGGCGTAAAGTTCCCAGGTCCGTGGTGGTGTCATGCAGATTCCTCCCCTATCGCGCTCTCGTCTATACTGCCCGTCGACAGCGGCTATGGGAAACCGTTCGCGCCATGGAGCAGAGCAAATGACGACCACAGTTTACGGGTTTATCGGTCTGGGGAATATGGGCGCGCCGATGTGCGCAAACTTGGTCACCGCTGGGTTGGAACTATGGGTGTTCGATGCGGCGGGCACTGCCGATCGCGCGCCTGAAAGCACAACGCCGGGCGATAGTGTCGCTGCGCTTGCCGCGGCCACGGATGCGATATTTCTGAGCCTCCCCGATGGGAAGGTATGCCACACCGTATGTGACGAAATTCTCGCGGCAGCCGATCGCCGTGTGTCCCGGGTCGTTGATTTTTCGACCACGGGTCCAGAGGCTGCCGTTGCGATCGGGGCAAAGCTCGATGCGGCGGGGATCACCTTTATCGACGCCCCGGTTAGCGGCGGTCGCGCGGGCGCCATTGCGGGCAGCCTGACCGTGATCGCTTCGGGTCCGGCGACGGATATAAGTGAACTCACCACCGCATTCGATGCGGTGGGCGGCAACACGTTTAATGTCGGTGCGGCCCCCGGTCAGGCCCAGGCGGTGAAACTGCTGAATAATTTCCTGTCGGCGGCGGCCATGGTAGCGGAGTGTGAGGCTGTGTTGTTTGGGCAGAAATTCAATGTTGATTTGTCGACGATCCTCGACTGCGTGAATGTCTCGAGTGGCCGGAATACGGCTTCGATGGACAAGTTTCCCAACCGTATTGTGTCAGAGACTTATGACGCGGGGTTTGCGACGGCATTGATGACCAAGGACGTGGCCCTGTACCTGGAACAGGTGCGTGTGGCAGGAACGCCTGATGCCGTCGGGACGACCGTGTCGGGGCTCTGGAACGCGGCGCTTGCGGACATGCCGGAGAGTGATTTTACCGAAATTTACCGCCATATCGCGGATAAGAAATAATCAGGGAGAGTAATGAAATGACGACGAATGAAGGAAAAGTGGCGCTCGTAACCGGTGCGTCCTATGGCCTTGGCATGATGACGGCCGATTTTCTGGCCCGCGACGGGTTTGACATCGCCGTGACGGATTTGAACACGGATGATCTGGCAGAGACGGTTGCCATGGTGGAAAAGCGCGGCCGCAAGGCATTCGCCACAGAACTTGATGTGCGCTCGGTCGACAGCATCGACGCGGCCATCGCGGCGACGGTTGAAGGCATGGGGAAGATCGACGTTCTGATCAACAATGCCGGCGTGCCGCTTTCCAAGCCGGCGCTGGATGTGGAGCCGGAAGAGTTTGACAATGTGCAGAACATCAATGTCCGCGGCTGCTACTTCATGTGCCAGCGCTTTGCACGTCATCTGGTGGGCACGGACCGGCAGGGGGCGATCGTCAATCTGTCGTCGACCTTTGCAGTGATCGGTGTACCAGGGGTTTCGGTCTACGGCATCTCGAAAGCCGCCGTCGCCGGCATCACCCGTCATCTGGCGGCAGACTGGGCGAAATACGGCATTCGGGTGAATGCAGTTGGTCCGGGGGCGACGGAAACGAAAATCCGCGCCGCCAATTTTGCCGCGAACCCGGAAGTGCGGGAATGGAATCTCAGTCGTATACCGATGGGCCGGTTTGGTGAGCCCGAAGATACCGCCGAAGCCGTGGCGTATCTGGCGGGCAACAAGTCCGAATACATCAACGGGCATCTGCTGCTCGTGGACGGCGCGCTGACCGTCACCTGATTGACGCGACCTGGGCCTCGCCCTTCGTCAGGCTCAGGGTGAGGTCCTCATGTTGAGCCTGACGAGATATGAGGGCCGGGCGTGCTTTCAACCTGCGGCCGGGTCGTAATAGATCATGGCCTCCGGCATGGTCCCGCCGGCATTGAAGCCACCCTCGACGATCTCGCCACGGGCGATGTTGATCTTTGGCAGCACGCCGTCGGCCTGCACCACATAAAGATGCGTGCTGTCATCGGTGAAAAGCACGTGAAACGGTTCATCGGGAAGCGGGATAGACCGACGCTGGTCGGGGTCTCTCGGGTCGAGCAGTTCGAGGAAGCCCTGATCATCCGCCTCGTTATAGGTCGAGACAGCCAGATGCGCCCCATCCGGCGAAACAAACGGCCACCCCGGCACGCCAGCCAGCGTGTGGGTGCTCTTGAGCTGCCGCGTGGCGCAATCGATCACATGTAGAAGCGGGCGGTAAAAATCACCCACGTACAGCCGGGTTCCGTCATGGGACACCCGAATGGCCTGGGCCCCGACCGGCACCGGAATGCGCGCCACGATCTTTCGCGCCGCCATGTCGATCTCGGTGATGACCGGAAACTCCTTGGCCGAAACATAAAGTGTGTTGCCGTCCGGTGCTGCGGCGAAAAAATGTCCCGGCGTTTCCAGCCACAATGTGTGTTCGATGTCCCAACTGTCCGGATCGATCACCAGTACACACCGGCTCCCATCGACGGTGGCCCAGATTTTACCATCCGCGCCTGTGACCAGCGCGTGGGGCCCCTTGTAGAGGTTGAGGTCGATATGACCGGCCAGGGTCATGGTCGTGAGATCAACAACCCCGATCCGGTTGTCCGGGATGTTCGGGCCGTAATCTGAACTGCCATACAGAGACACGAAGGCGCGTTTGTTATCCTTGGAGAGCGTGATCTCGTGGGGCTTGGACGTCTCCCGCGTGCCAACTTCCACACAGGCAACAATGTCGCCTGTTTCTGCGTTCAACGCCGTCAGGCTGACATTCTCCTTCACCGTGAGAAGGATCAGTCGGTCAAATGGTGTGGTGTTCTCGGTCATCGATTTCTCCCTGGCAGACATAATAACCGATCGCGAGATGGGTTTGCGGGTATTGGTTCGCGTCTTGCCAACCGTTAGACTCCCGCAAAAGAAATTAGAAGACGCGACAGGGGGCCGTATTGGACTTTCAGCTTTCCGAAGAACAGACCGCCATCCAGGATATGGCCCGCAGCTTCGCCCGTGAGGAGATGCTGCCCCATGCCGAGGAATGGGATGAGGATATGATCTTCCCGGTTGAGGCGCTGCGCGCTGCGGCAGCACTGGGTCTGGCCGGAATCTATTGTCGGGAAGAACATGGCGGTTCGGGTCTCGGACGGCTCGATTCGACCATCATCTTCGAGGAACTGGCGAGCGCCTGTCCGTCCACGGCGGCCTATATCTCGATCCACAATATGTGCGCCTGGATGATCGATAGTTTCGGCAATGACGCGCTGCGCGCGAAGTTTGTGCCCAAGCTGATGACTATGGAGCACTTCGCGAGCTATTGCCTGACGGAACCGGGCTCCGGGTCTGATGCGGCCTCTCTGCGCAGCACAGCCGTGCGGGATGGCGACCACTACGTACTCAATGGATCCAAGGCGTTCATCTCCGGCGGGTCCGCCGCCGATGTCTATGTCTGCATGGTGCGTACCGGCGAAGAGGGCTCCAAGGGGATCAGCTGCATCGTCGTTGAGAAGGATGCGCCGGGGCTGTCTTTCGGCAAGCTGGAAAAGAAGCTCGGCTGGAACAGTCAGCCCACCGCGGCAGTCATTTTCGAAGATTGCCGGGTACCGGTCGAAAACCTGGTGGGTGCGGAAGGTGACGGCTTTGCCATCGCTATGAAGGGCCTCGATGGCGGGCGACTGAACATTGGCGCCTGCTCCCTCGGCGGCGCGCGAGCCTGTCTCGAGGCGAGCTGCGACTACATGAAGGACCGCAAGCAATTTGGTCAGCCGCTGGCCGAATTTCAGGCGCTTCAATTCCGTGTGGCCGATATGGCGACGGAGCTCGAATCCGCCCGCCTGATGATCCATCGGGCGGCCTGGATGCTCGACAACAATGCCCATGGCACCACCGTGGCGGCAGCAATGGCCAAGCGGGTGGCGACCGACACGGGCTTTGATGTGGTCAATCAGGCGCTGCAACTGCATGGCGGCTACGGCTATCTCAAGGAATTCCCAATCCAGCGCTATCTGCGCGATTTGCGGGTGCACCAGATTCTCGAAGGCACGAACGAAATTATGCGGGTGATCATCTCGCGTGACGTTTTACGACAGTAGGTACTCCATGAATGACGAACCGGAAATTCTGCTCGAAACGCGCGGGCGGATCGGGCTGATCACGCTCAACAAGCCGAAGGCCCTGAACGCTCTGTCGATGAATATGATCGAGCTGATGCACCCGCAGTTGCTGGCCTGGGCGAGCGATGACGCCATCGATGCGGTGGTGATCCAGGGCGCGGGCGAGAAGGCTTTTTGTGCGGGCGGCGATATTCGCGACATGTATGAGAAGCGTGGCACCGATTTCGGGGCGGTCTATTACGCGGCGGAATACCTGCTCAATGTCTCGATCCACACCTTCCCCAAGCCCTACATCGCATTGATGGACGGGGTGACCATGGGCGGCGGTGCCGGGGTCTCGATCCACGGATCACAACGGATCGTCAGCGAGCGGACCCTGTTTGCCATGCCGGAGACCGGGATTGGCCTGTTCCCGGATATCGGGGCCAGCTGGTTTCTGTCCTGCTGCCCCGGCCAGTTGGGGATGTATCTCGGGCTGACCGGATTGCGCATGCACGCCGCTGACACGCTTTATGCGGGGATCGGGGATATCTACATGGAGTCCGGCCGAAACGAGGATTTACTCGATGCGCTGGCGAGCGCGGATTCCCTCGACGAACGTTCGGTCAACGATCTGTTGAGATCGTTCACAAGCGACCCCGGGGCGGCACCGATTGCCGCGCACCGGGATGAGATCGACCGGTGTTTTGCCGGAGACAGCGTCGAGGCGATTCTGGCGTCACTCGAGGACGAAGACACAGACTGGGCTCGGACCCAGCTGAAATATTTGGCCCATAAGTCTCCCACTGCCCTGAAGCTCACCTTCCGACAGTTGCGGTTGGGTCCGACGATCGAATCCATCGCCGATATTATGAAGATGGAATACCGTATGGCCCATCGGACCTATCGCGGGGTGGAATTGTTCGAGGGTATTCGAGCTGTTGTGATCGATAAGGACGGCGCGCCTCAGTGGCAGCCAGACAATCTCGCGGCGGTGAGCGAAGATGATTTGAATGAGTATTTTGTGCCGGCACCGGGTGAACCGGATTTCAGCCAGGCCGAACTATCATAATTCAAAAGGAGAAGACGTGATGTCAAAGATCGGATTTATCGGGCTGGGGAATATGGGCGGGCCGATGGTGGCCAATTTGATCGGCGCCGGACACGAAGTGCGCGCGTTCGATATTTCTCCTGAGGCTGTGAAACGCGCTACGGATGCCGGCGCGAGTGCTGCGTCCGGCGGTGCCGACGCTGCCGCGGGTATGGAGATCGTGATTACCATGCTGCCAGCCGGGCAACATGTCCGTTCGGTTTATCTCGAAGATGACAAGGTCATGGATATTGTCGAGAACGGTACGTTGCTGATTGACTGTTCCACCATCGATGTCACAACCGCGCGGGATGCGATTGTTGAGGCGGAGAAACGGGGCCTCGAAATGATTGATGCGCCAGTTTCCGGTGGCATAACCGGCGCGGCGGCCGGCACGCTGACCTTCATGTGTGGGGGCCCGGAGGCGGCATTTGCGCGGGCAGAGCCGGTCCTGAACGTGATGGGGAAGAATGTCTTCCACGCGGGAGCAGCAGGCGCAGGGCAGGCCGTGAAGGCGTGCAACAATTTGATGCTGGCGATCCAGATGGTTTCTGTGGCTGAAGGCTTTGCGTTGGGTGAGAAACTCGGGCTGGACCATCAGGCACTGTTCAACATCGTGTCGACGGCGACCAGTCAGTGCTGGGCGATGACAAGCTATTGCCCGGTTCCGGGACCGGTTCCCGCGTCACCGGCGAATAACGATTACAAAGCAGGCTTCACCGTGGCGATGATGCTCAAGGATCTTGTGCTGGCACGCGAGGCTGCGGCCACAGTTGGCGCAAGCACACCTGTGGCGAGCCAGGTCACCGACATGTACGAGACATTCGCGGCGGCGGGCAATACGGAGCTGGATTTTTCGGCGATCTTCAAGATGATCGAGGCGCGCTGACCCGCAAAAACGGGCCGGATAGAGCTAACCGAGAGGCGCGCTCCGCTTGCGACAGCTGCCGCAAAGGCGGTTGTGCCAGCCTTCGCTTTCGAACTTGTTCTCACACAGCATACAGGCGCGCTCACTCGGCGCATCGCCCGTCGCACGTGCCCGACCGGCCTGTTCCAATTCACCATCTCCGCTCTCGGCGGGAACTGAGCTTATGCGCTGCAGTTCTGGACTATTCTCGCTCACAACGTGCTTCCTTTCTTATGACGCGCCGTCCTTCGGCTGCATCACGCCTTCCTGTCATGCGGGTGCGTTATGGGGTCGCATCCGTCTCGAAATCCTGTCATTCCGGCCCTACGGCAGTGGAAAAAGAATCTTCGTCCGTTTTGTCAAACAGACTGTAATCAGCGTAAGATATTGAATACGCTGAAAAAATTCATTCTGAGCCGTGGCGCCAAGATCGCCGCAGCGATAGGTGTAAGAAAAGTCAGATTGGGACAAAAGTCAATGAGAGATCGTCACCGGATGGAAAATTGAGGTTAGGCATGCCGACATCGTCAAATTACGACTTTATCATCATTGGCGCGGGAAGTGCGGGCTGTGTTCTGGCGAACCGTTTGAGCGCTGATCCCGCCATCCGAGTCTTGTTGCTGGAAGCCGGCCCTCGCGACGCCCATCCCTTGATCCATATTCCTGTTGGCAATGCGAAAATCATCCCGAAAGCGAAATACAACTGGAAATACGAGACCGAACCCCAGGCCAATCTGGATAATCGTCGAATCCTCTGGCCCCGGGGGAAGACGTTGGGGGGCTCGTCCTCGCTGAACGGTATGATTTATATCCGCGGCCATGCGCGCGATTACGACCTCTGGCGTCAGCAGGGTATGTCGGGCTGGTCCTTTGCGGATGTGTTGCCCTATTTCAAACGCGCCGAAGGCAATGCCCGCGGGGGAGATGCGTTCCATGGGGGCGATGGACCGTTGGTTGTCAGCGATGCAGGCCATGACCATAATTTGTTCGATGCGTTTGTGGCTGCCGGTGTCGAGGCCGGCTATCCGGCCAACCCGGATTTCAACGGAGCCGAACAGGAAGGTTTCGGGCGCTACCAGTTTACGATCCGCAATGCGCGGCGCTGGAGCGCGGCGGCCGCGTATCTTCGACCGGCTCTTTCGCGCCCGAATTTGACGGTCGAAACCGGCGCGCTGACCCGGGAGATCGTGTTTGAGGGAGAGCGGGCTGTTGGGGTGCATTATGTTCAGGGAAGCCATCAGGCCACGGCGCTCGCGGACCGGGAGGTGATCCTGTCCGGGGGTGTCGTCAACTCGCCCCAGCTTTTGATGCTTTCGGGGATCGGGCCGGCCGATGACCTCAAGCGCCTGGGTATCGAGCCGATTCTGGATCGCGCGGATGTGGGGCGAAACCTGCAGGACCATTTCTGCGTGCACACAGTCCACGCTTCGAACACCCCGACATTGACCGACGACCTCGTGCGCACCGAACGTGGTGCGGTCTCGTTGGCCCGTGCGTTTCTCACCCGCTCCGGACCGGCTTCGGCATTTCCGCTCGAAGGGGGTGCGTTTATTCGCACGTCCGACGATCTGGATATTCCCGACGCCCAGTTTCATTTTAGTGCGGGTAATCTGCTTTCACTGATCCGACGACCCTTCGCGAGCCATTCCGACGACCACACACGCCCCGATGCATTCATGTGCCATGTCTGTCAGCTGCGTCCCGAAAGCCGTGGCGAAATTCGTCTGCGTTCGATCGACCCGACGGAGACGCCCCTGATTCAACCGAATTATCTGTCCGAAGCCCGGGACCGGGAAACCATGCGCGAAGCCTTCAAGGCGATGCGCGAGGTGATGCACCAGCCCGCTCTCGCGGCGCTGAGCGAGGGTGAGATTTGGCCGCAGCCCGATATTCGCTCCGATGCGGATATCGATGCGTTTATCCGGGCGACGGGCGGCACGGTCTATCACCCGGTGGGGACCTGCCGGATGGGGGGCGATGACGCGGCAATTGTCGATGAAACCCTCAAGGTGCGCGGCACCGAAGGGCTGCGCGTGGTCGATGCCTCGGTGATGCCGAGCCTGGTGGGGGGTAACACGCATGCCCCGACGGTGATGATTGCGGAAAAGGCGGCCGATATGATTCTTGGCAATACCGCACTGGATCCTGAACTCTATGCATGACCGCTGTCGATACCCGCGACGGCTGGCCTGCAGGTGCCTGATTGAAGATGATCCGATGCGCAACCGCATAATCGCTGCTGCGCGGTCGTTGCAGGCTCGGCACTATTCGCTGGAATCCCTGACGGCGCGGTTCGCCCTGGACTGATCCCGAGCGCTAATTTCCCTCTGCGCTTTTCGGGGCTGCATCCGGGTTCCACTGGCCGCGGCGCATGCGGGTGATTTTCACGTTGGCAAAGGTGCCCGCCTTCCGCAGGGGTTCGTTCTCCGAGAAGGCTTCGGCGGCGGCACGATTGGGCACATTCAGGATCAGCACACTGCCGACCCGGGCCTCGTCGTCCTCGGCCAGCATCGCCCCGCCCAGAACAAGGATATCCTTGTGCTCTTCGAGATAGGCGAAATGGGCCGGCTTGTGCATGTCGCGCAGAGTTTTCGAGTCCGGCCCGTCTTCCTGATAGATGATGTAGAGCATCAGTCCTGACGGACGACCAGGACCAGCTTGCCGCGCAGATGACGGCCTTCGCTGATCCGATGGGCCTCGGGGGCTTCCTCAAGCGAAAAGGTTTTCACCGGCGGGGCTTGAACCACACCGGATGCGAACAATTCCATGATCCGCTCGAGATGCGGGCGGTCACGGCCGACGGCGGGGCGCAGTGAGGTGACATCCGCGCGCGGTGATTCCGGTGCCTGCATACCCGAGGCGATCGAAGCGATCCGGCCGCCGGACTTGATGACCTCGAAGGATTTGGTGTTCACCGGGCCGCCGACGGTTTCGAACACGCAATCCACATCAGAGAGAACTTCCGTGAAATCTTCTTTCGTGTAGTCGATCACCTGATCGGCGCCGAGCTCCGTCACATAACCCACATTGCCGGTGCTGCAGGTGGTGATGACGGTTGCGCCGAGATGCTTGGCAAGCTCGATGGCAAATCCCGCAACGCCTCCGGCGCCGCCCTGGATCAGAATAGTCTCACCGGCTTTGAGCTCGAGTGTTTCCTCGACCGATATGATCGCCGTCAGACCGGTCAGGGTCAGACATGCGGCTTCGATGTGGCTCACATTGTCGGGCTTTTTTGCGATGATCGCGGCTTTCATGGCGATCTTCTCGGCATAGGTGCCTTCCTGGCCACGGTCACAGGCACCGAATACGGAGTCACCAACGGCAAAGTCTGTGACACCCTCGCCGAGCGCGCTGACCACGCCGGAGAAATCACGTCCGAGCACATAGGGGAAGCTGTCGAGTTCGCCATAGGTCCCGCCGGCACGAACCTTTGGGTCGGCCGCGTTCACGGTTGCAGCGTGGATGTCGACGATGACTTCACCGGGGCTGGCGACGGGGTCGGGGAGGTCGCCATACTGCATGATGTCGGGTCCGCCATGGCCCTCGATATAGGATGCTTTCATCGTGATTTCGTCCTTCGAATTCGGTGCCGTGAGGCGTGGGTTTGGCCCTGAAGCTAGCCTATCATTGGTCGCGTTGCGAGCCGATCACGCGATCCCTGTCGCCTTGTCGGGTTCGGGTCTGCTAGAACCGGTTTCAATTGCAAGAACAACACTGTTGAAGGGTTAGGGGAAGCACATGAAGATTCTCTATTTTGATGATTTCCGTCTTGGTGTTTTGCGTGGCGACGACGTCGTGGATGTGTCGGCTGTGGTGCAGGATATTCCGCACACCGGACCGCATGATCTGATCAATGGCCTGATCGCGCGGTTTGACGACTATCGTGACCGGCTCGAAGCCGCCCTGGCTGGGGGGGATGCTCACGCTTTTGCTAATGCTAGAGCTGCTTCTACAGCGACTGCTGCGGTTAAT
>MEHZ011476048.1_pt1 | contig 41447 bp, 33 predicted proteins | sample 897221 | NCBI WGS metagenome assembly MEHZ01 (sample SAMN05514161, study PRJNA337945) | marine metagenome | isolation source: marine surface water | place: Arctic Ocean | collected 2007-12-13 | reverse complement strand
TGATATTCAGCGATTCGGTAAATATCGCCCTCAATCAGAAAGTAACCGCATCCTCAAGCCAGAGCAGCGGTATCGGAGCCTACAGTTCAAAATACTTGGTCGATGGGTTCCTGCCCTACGTCATGGATGCGGCGGAAGGTCAAAAAAGTAACCCCTATTTCAGCGGTCTCAATATCGGAGACCAAGCGAGCCTCACAATTGACCTCAAAACACGCAAGAAAATCACCCATTTACGGCTCCACATGATCGAACAGGGGGACACCGTCCCTCATGCGCTGCAGCCAAACTTCGCGGTGCCGCCGCACCTCGTTTTTGAGGGTGCCAACCAGTCGGATTTTTCAGATGCCGAAATTCTCTGGGATTTCCAACATCGCAATCTTTATGAAATATCCCACATCGTATCGAAGCGAATCGATCCGATGTCATATCGCTACGTGCGTATAGGAGCAATTGAGTCCTTCCTCTATGAGGGCGTCACCAACGATGGAGAAATCGAGCGAGGCACTCGTCTTGGCTTCGCCGAAATAGAGATTTATTCCGGCGCTCAAAACATTGCTCGAGGGCGGCCGTTCCGCGCCAGCTACGATACCTCCAACCACGACCCCAATCGCCCCCTAACTCGCCTCACCGACGGGCATAACATTTTTGGTGAAATCCTGACTACTCGAGACTGGATCGACCAACTTGCGAGACGACACGACTTGGCGTTTCAACTCCCTTTGATCGAACAAACGATTCAATTTCGCTACGAGGATCAGAAAGCAAAACTGCGCCTTTGGATCGGTATCGCCACGGTGCTGGGCGCACTCGCAATTATCATTTTCCTCACCGATCGCATTTTACGGCAACGCGCCATTTTCAGAACGAGGGAAAGAATCGCCGCCGACCTGCACGACGAACTCGGCGCGAACTTACATGCGATCGCACTCCTCGGTGACCTAGCTCTAGTATCCAAGGATTCGCCGCAGAAATCCGAGGAGAATATCGAGCGGATTAGAGCTTTGGTTCGACGAACGAGCAAAGCGGTGAAACACACCACCAACATGCTAGAGACTCCGGGACTCTATCAGAACCTCCCAGTCGAAATGAACCAGATCTCTCGACGGCTGATGTCGGACCTTGATCATACCTTGGAATTTGAAGGAGAAGAACGTTTCGAACAAATCCGTCCCCGAAAACGAATCGATCTTTTCCTTTTCTACAAGGAGGCATTGATTAACGTCCTCCGCCACTCCAAGGCGACCGTGGTTCGTTCGAAACTCACCATTGGCAAGTCTCAACTCGAACTCACAGTCGCGGACAATGGTCACGGCATCGCGAAGGAAACCCCCTACCTTGGACCCCCTTCCCTGAAACGCCGCGCCCGCCTAATAGGGGGAGGACTCACCGTGATTCCCTCCCCTGACGGCGGAACTACCATCATCTTAAATATGAAAATCGACCGCGCCTGAGCGGACCGAAGTCCCGTCCGCGACTTTCCCCATAATTCCCGATGCCAATTTCAGAATCCACCAGCGTCATAATCATTGAAGATAATCGTGAATACCGCGAAGTGATCAAACTCGCCCTCGCCGAGGTCGACGATCTCCGGCTTATCGAGTCCTTCGCAACCTGTGAGATCGGCCTGCGCTTTCTACTGGATGCTTCGACTCCTCAACCCGACATCGTCCTGCTAGATCTCCGCCTCACTGGAATGATGGGGATGGAGGCGATTCCCTACATCAAAGACTATTCTCCCGATTCGAAAATCATCGTCCTGACGCAGTCCGATAACGAAACCGACGTGCTGAAGGCCATTTCGCTGGGAGCGACCGGCTATTTGCTCAAATCCGCTACCGTGCAGGAAGTTCTCACCGGTATCCGAAACGTCCAAGCTGGGGGCGCTTCCTTGGATCCCGATGTCGCTAAATTTGTCCTGCAAGATCTCAAAAAACGCCTGCCAACCCAGGAAACCAAAGTCCAACTCTCTTCACGCGAAACGGAAATTCTTAGGCTCTTAGCCGACGGTTTCGTCAAAAAGCAAATCGCAGATCAATTGAATATCGGCTACACCACGGTGGATACCCACGTCGGTCACATCTACGAAAAGCTTCAAGTCCGTAACGCTCCATCCGCCGTGAGTATGGCCTACCGTTTAGGACTATTCTCCGACGAAAAAGAGTAAAATACTGAGGTAGTTAATTGGCGTGCGCGCAACTGCTGCCGCCGCATGCGAGGTGGACCAGACCTATCTCCACAGAATTTCAGCTTCTTTGAACTCCAGATCTACCCGCACTGAGGCATGGGTATATTCGCGACTCAATTCCCAGCCCTCTTGCACCATGTCATTGAGCGGCTCGCCAAGAGGTTTATCGAATTCCGGATACCACTCCAACGCTCCGGTATTCATGCGATAACCCCAGTTGTAGATGAAGTAGCAGTTCTCTTGGGCTCCGGCCAGGAAGCAAGCGAGGGGAAAGAGGAGGCTTTCGTTCGCGATGCGTTGCTTCTCCGCCAACGGTTTGGCCATGGCATCCCGATCAATAAACGTGAACCCCGCCCATCCCTTCATCACCACAATTTTCCCATCTTTGCCCCCCTGCTCCATCTCGAGGATGTCGCGCAACATCATTTCCTTGGTGCCACTTTGAAAATCCCCGAAATGTTCGATCATCGCCGCATCGGTATATTCTGGAAACACAAACCCCATCCCCCAGTTCGGAGTCGATCGAATTCCGTTATACACGATGAGGTTATCCTCACCAATCTTCTCGCGGGTTTCGCGAATGATATCCTCCAAACCCTGTTGGATCGCTTCGAACTTTTCATCGCCCCACAACGCTCGATTTCGCTCGGCGACGACCTGAGGCAACGCATCCATAAAAACACCATCGGAGCTACCCTCGACAACCGCCTTAGCCGCGACATCAGTCCACCAATCACGGAATTCCGGATTCGAGAGATCATAACGCATCATGCGGCCATTCTTGAGATCAAGCTCTCCATCCAGCTGGTGGAGCCACCATTCCGGACGTTGGGCATAGACGTCATGGGCCTCATACATCGAGTAGTCTAAAAAGGTGTTCCAATAGAAGATCACCTTCATCTTCGGATTGAGCTTCTTGAGCCGAAATGCCTCGGCCTCTATCCCCGCTTCCGTGGTATCCAATTCGCCGATTCCATGCGCTTTTTCCAAACAAATGAAATTTGATCGCTCGGTTACAAATCGAGCCTCCTGCTCCGTCATCAGTCCATCGCTCTTCCCAAAGTGAAAAGCGATGGGAACGGTATCCCAACTAAACTCAGGATAAGCCTCGCTGCCCGCTTGGGCAAACGAAGCAGCAAAGACCAATGTGACGAGGAAACGCTTCATCTCGAGTCTCCTAGCGGCGTTTCACCACGGCATAATAAGCCCCGATTACGTCGTTGTGATTGGGGCCAGTTTTGAATGTCGCCCGAAACTTCGTTGGCCCCTGCTTCAATTCGAGCTGGAAATGGATCCCCTCGTCGGTTGCGGACACTTGCTTCTGCTCGTAAAAATCGCCGACATACAGAATCGCGCTGACGGCGCCGATACTCCGGCCCACGGGCGAACGATACGCCTCCAACCCAATCACCGGAGCTCCGGGTTTAAGTTCTGCGTTAATCGGCATCGCCAACTCCTTCGGCCAACGGCGCAATTCAACGTCATAGGTTCCCGCTTCCTCTACGACCACCGACCAATACCCGGCGATCTTCTCCCCCCTACGAATGTGACCTTGGTTCCAGGGTGAGACCGGGGCTGTGGTGATCCAATCATGGGCATTTAGGACGACAGGGTTCTGAGCGTCACTGCCAATCACGAGTCTCTCCTCCTGGGTGAAACTAGGGGAGATACTGGCCCACCATTTGTCGTATTCAGATCGCAACGACGAGACCACCGCAGGATTCTGCGCAGCTACGTTCTGGGATTGCCCAGGATCGGCCTCGATATCGTAAAGCTCCGTCCCGTTGATCAAACGCCAACGCTGCGTCATCGTCGACGAGTCTTTCCATTTGATGGGATCCACGACCCGCTGCGAGTCCGTAATAATAGCCCGCTCAACCCACGGCGTAGGATTACCGTAGATCAGAGGTGACAAGCTTCGACCATCGAAACTGTAATCCATCGGGATTCCCAAACCGCACAAATCCATCAAGGTGGGCAGCACGTCGATGTGGGCACTCAAAACGTCGATGTCTCGACCTTCATCCAAATTGCCCGCCGGCCAATGCAGGAAGAATGGCACGCGATGACCGCCTTCATAAGCCGACCCTTTCTTGCCGCGCATTCCAGCATTGAAGACTTCTTCTCCCGAAGCGGTGCCGTTGTCCGTCGCGAAAATGAAGATCGTGTTTTCGGCTACCCCGCTTTTCGCCAGAAACTCCCGCATCGCGCCCACGTTATCGTCGATGTTGTGGATCATTCCAAAGAAGATTTCCTCCTTTGGCGTCAGATCCTTGCCCTTATACATATCCCAGTATTCTTGCGGGCAATGATAAGGCCCGTGAGGTGCATTGGGCGTGATATATGCAAAGAATGGTTTATCGGCTTCAATGCTCTCACCGATGAAACGCTTCGCCTCGCGGAAGTAGACATCTGTGCAATAACCCTCGAATTTCTCCGGCACTCCGTTCCGAAGATACGTGTCATCAAAATAGGAGTTATCCCAGTAGTCCGGAGTCTGCCCCACCCCACCGCCAGCGTGACGCACCACATCCTGAAACCCACGATCCTCGGCCCGATAAGGATAGGCATCTCCTAAATGCCATTTACCAAACATGCCGGTCGCGTATCCATTGTCCTCAAAAACATTCCCCATCGTGACCGCACCCAACCGCAACATGGAGCGGCCCATGATCGTGTGCCAGGGACCCGCTCGATTGGTGTAGTGTCCGCTCAACAAAGCGCCCCGAGTGGGCGAACAAGTCGGGCTCACATGATAATCCGTGAGTCGAACGCTCTCGGCGTGCAAAGTGTCTAAGGCGGGAGTTTGGAGCACCGGATTTCCGGTGACCGAAAGATCACCGTAACCTTGATCGTCGGTCATGACGAAGACCACGTTCGGCTGGGCAGCCCACAATGTGGATGCCACTGTAAATAGAGCGAATGTCAGAAGAGGTTTAATCATAGCGGAGCAAATCGGGGAGGTAGACGGTGAATGCCAGTATCTAGACAAGAGAAGCATCCTGAGTCGTTCCAGGAATACGGTAGCCCCGGAGAGGACTGATCCAATACTACCAAGGCGGACGGGACGAGATTGATCGCTGAGAACAGGGGCGGGGCACAAGACGGGGCAGGAAGAAACTCTAGCCTATTTGTCCCTTCATTCGTATCCCTAATTTAAGGGATACCAAGCTAACATCATGGTAGCATCACCGACCAAGTTGTTGTCTATTTGGCGTCTGATCGCTCCCGCAAAAGCGGCCGCCACAAAGCGGCTTTGCCTCGTCCCGTCTAACGGAACGCCCCAACTCCGTTCTACGACCTCCGTCAAACCCCTTAGGACTCCGCTTCCCCTCGTTTTCACGCTTTTTACCGTTCACCAATTCATAAATCGTAATTCTGCACCGAGCGAATGCGACATGCCGCCATTCGTAAATCTATCTGGTACCCTCACGGGGAATCGAACCCCGGTCTGATCCGTGAGAGGGATCTGTCCTAACCGCTAGACGATGAGGGCATGTCCAGTAAAGGGCGGACGCTCTCGAATCTGACGTGGTGCTGGCAAGCATATTCCTCAGTCTAGTTACCAGATCACCTCCGACTGATCTTTAGTTTGAACAAACCGCCGGGCTTTGACCTTCTCTTCCTTAAAGACTTTCCGCCAGTTTATCGGTTTCGCCGTCATCCCTATGTTTACCCCTTCAAGAAGCATCTTCGCATTCATCCTGTTTGCGCTAAATCTTTCGATTTGTGCGGCCGTTGATCGGCCTAACATTCTCTGGATCACCAGCGAAGATCATGGCCCAGAGATGGGTTGCTACGGTGACGAGTTTGCCACGACACCCCATCTCGACGCCCTCGCCACCCGGGGTCTGCGCTATGATTTCGCCTGGTCGACCGCCTCGGTATGTGCCCCGGCTCGGACCGCTCTCATTAGCGGGCTCTACCCGCCGTCCACCGGTGGACACAATATGCGGTCCAAAGTGACCGCACCAGCAGGTAAACCCGCCTACCCCACCTTCCTCCGAGATGCGGGCTACTACTGCACCAACAATTCGAAGGAAGACTACAACCTCATCCTGCCGGCTGACCTCTGGGATGAATCTTCCGCCAAAGCGCACTGGCGCAATCGCCCAGACGGCAAACCCTTCTTCGCGATCTTCAACGCCACCGTAAGTCATGAGAGCAAAATTCGCACGCGACCACACGAGGCGATTCACGATCCAGCGCAAGTCACCCTGCCTCCGTTTCATCCAGATGATCCCGCGATCCGTCAGGATTGGGCCCAATACTACGACATCGTTTCTCAAACCGACGCCATCGCTGGCAAACACCTCGCTGATGTGGATGCCGCCGGGATCACCGAGGACACCATTATTTTCTACTACGGTGACCACGGATCGGGTATGCCTAGCTACAAGCGCAACCCGAAGAACCGCGGCCTTCGGGTGCCTCTGATTGTTTACGTTCCCGAGAAATTCGCCCACCTGCGCCCCGCCGATTACATGCCCGGCGGCAGCACCGATCGTTTGGTCGGATTCATCGATCTTGCTCCGACCGCTTTAAGCCTTGTGGGTGTCAAACCTCCCGCGTGGATGCAGGGACACGCGTTTCTCGGCGAACACATCACACGCCCGCAAAAATACATGTTCGGCTTTCGCGGTCGGACGGATGAGCGTATGGATACAGTCCGCTCTGTCACCGATGGCCGCTACGTTTACGTGCGTAACTTCCGTCCTGAATTCCCGGCTGGCGTGCATGTGAGCTACCAGATGGTCACGCCGACCACCCTCATATGGTTCGAGCAATTCAAGGCCGGCAAAACCAATGCCGTGCAGTCCGCATTCTGGCTCCCGAGCCCGGCGGAAGAACTCTACGATCTCGCGTACGACCCTCACGAGATCAACAATCTTGCCGCGACCCCTCAACACACCGCCACCCGTGATCGGTTGGCGACTGCCCTATTCCAACACATGGAAAGCACCGTGGATCTCGCGTTCCTCCCTGAAGCGGAAATGGACCGGCGGGTCGGCACGGGATCTCCCTACGATTGGGCGCGTCAGACTGGAAACTACGACTTTGGTCGGGTGCAGCCAATCGCGGGCCGCGCGACCCGCGGCGTCCCCATTCTCCCCGCCACGATCCAGGCTCAGTTGCACGACAACGACTCGCTGGTGCGTTACTGGACCCTTCGTGGCTTGACCATCAGTGCTTCGTCCGAAGTGACACCTCATCTGCCTGATCTCCGCAATCTGCTCAACGATCCCGCGGTGGATGTGAGTGTAGCAGCGGCCGACCTTCTGGTTCGTCATGGTAACGATCGTGACGCCTCCGCCGGGCTCGAACATCTGGCCGATTGGATTACGCCAAAATCAAACCATTTTGAGTTAATGGCAGCCCTAACCGTTATCGACCACCTAGGGCCCTTGGCTCAATCCTTGCACCCGAAAATCCGCGACTTCCCCGGCGAAGACACAACGGGCCTCGCTCGCGGATACATTTTCGATGTGCCCAATCTACTCACTCACATTCTAGACCTCAAAAAGACAGACGCCCGATTATGAAACGCCGCACATTTCTGCAAAACTCCTCGGTCGCCCTGGGTGCGGCCATGCTACCCAAAACACTCAGCGCAGCCCATCATGGTGGTGCTCATCGCCGTTCGGTGCATATCTTCTCCAAGCATTTGCAGTTCTTAGACTATGCCGCGATGGCGAAACAGGCGGCGGCTCTTGGCTTTGACGGTGTCGATCTCACCGTTCGGCCCAAAGGGCATGTTGAACCTGCTAACGCCACGCGCGATCTGCCACGTGCAGTAAAGGCGCTGCGCGATCACAACTTACCTCCACTGATGTGCACCACCGCCTTTGCATCGGCTGACGATCCGCACTTCGACTCGACCCTCGATGCGATAGCTGAGGCCGGAATCAAACACCTGCGCATGGGATACTTTCGTCCCACTCCGGGCACCCATCCGGCCGATCAACTCAAAGAGATCCGCCATTCGCTGCCCTCTCTCGTGAAGAGACTCGAGGAACGCGGCCTCAACGGTGCATTTCAAAACCATGCTGGGGCAAAACACATCGGCTCGTCGTTGTGGGAATATTGGCAAATTCTACAGGATGTGGATCCCTCCGTATTAGGCATACAATTCGACATCCGTCACGCCGTCGCTGAGCGCGGAGCATCTTGGCAACGCGAGTTCGAGATCGCCGCCCCTAAAATCTCATCGCTTGTCGTCAAAGACTTCAAATGGATCGAGGATGAGAAAACTGGATTACCCGATTTACTCAATACTCCCCTAGACGAGGGCTGGGTGGATTTCCCGCGCTACTTCAAGATGGTCGATGACGCAAAAATCAACGTCCCCATCAGCCTGCACTACGAGTATGATTTAGGTGGCGCCGGCAAGGGTAGACGAGAGCTCACCCTTCCCTTTCAAGACGTCTACGCGACAATGAAACGGGACCTAGATATCCTGCGCGGTTGGTAGACGCTCGGGGAATCAACTCCAGTGAGTCCATTTTTTATTCTTAGAAGTTAACTGGACGCCACCCATGAGGGATCGGCTATCCACATAAACGAATTCGAAAGTCTGGTCCCTGCCGTAATAACGGAGACTATTCCCCAACACAAAAGGGCGCGCTGGCGTATCTATCAGTTCGAGGGTCGCAGGGTATTCCCCGGTCTTTGCAAAGTGCTGATCAACTAACGGCAAAACCGCTTCAACATACGCCCGCATTTGCTGCCCTTTGATATGATTAACTCCTAATCCGGCGGAGATCGATATAACTGCAAATCCGACGTATGATACGAAAATCAATATCACTCGCTTCATGGGATCGGACAATTTCTTCCGCATAATAAGCGCCGCCAGAACAACGACACTGACAATAATTCCCATCGGGCCACCAATCCAAACTAGGGTCGCACCGATAAATATCGCGTGTGGCCACGCAGCCTGAAACAAGAGCCCAGTTAGCAATCCGATGCCGACTAGACCTCAGATCTACTTGATCGGCGAAACCTTCATCGCAGCGAAAACGTCACTCGGCCCAGCTTACCAAAGTCCGCCACATAGCGACCGGCTTCGGCCGGGATCACTTTGCCTAGCGCACCCGTGATCAGCAGGTCGTTACGTTTCACTTCATAACCATCGCGTAGACGTTGTTCCACGAGCCAGAGGAGAGCCTCCCACTGGTCTCCCATCGCATCCGAGCCAACTCCTTCCGAGACCACTTCCTTGTTTAACGTCAGCGTCGCTTCGATCTCATTGAGATCGATTGTGCTCAGCGGTTTCGGACGACCTTTGATCACGGTCGCTGCAGCTACATTACTCGCGATCACATCCAGCCCGGTCACCTCATCCGCTGGATCAAAATAGACGTTGGGCAATTCCACGATTGGCACGACTTGACGGACTTTCGACTTCAGGTCTTCGATGTCTCGTGGCACCGACCGAATTGACAATTTAAGTTCAAACCCGATCTCCATCTCAACGACCATACCCTTAAATTGGCGCATACTCACAAACGTCGCTGTGTTCTTCATGTGCGATTTCAACAGTGAACCTGCCACGGGCTCGAACACGTCAAACTTTGCCTGCGCACTCTCGTTGGTCAGTCCTGCTTTGTGGCCAACAATGACGTCACCGCCCGCGACCAACTTCTCCACCACTACTTTTTGAACCTCATAGGCTTCGCGCTCTGAGGCGCTAAAAGACTGTCCCCCTATCGCCGGAAAGGGTTGTTTACGTTGAATCGCTTTTAGGATCCCTGCCGACCATTCATCGGTCGATTGAGCGGAACCAATCAGCGGGGCAGTTAACAATAAAACGAGAATACCGAGTCGGAGGGTTTTCATGGCGGGGAACATGGGGTCGATCAGATCTAACAAACCCTTTAGCAGGTTAAAATCAAATTAGGTCCATGAAAATGGAGCATCTCCTCCCGAGAAAACCTCCTCTTTCTTCGCCGAAATCCCGGGCCACCATAGATCTCCTCCGGCCCACGACAGCGATTGACGACTTCCGCCAAACATATCAATATCCTGCTATTCTCTAAAGCAGACGTATTTCCCCCCATACGCCTACCTCTGAGTGATCTTAGTCTAAAGGCTCACTTCCCCGATCGCCCCCCCCGCGATCTGAGCCTATCCAGCAACCCCAGCTGAAATAAGACCATGATCGACATCTGCCCCGAATCAGAAAACGAAACCTTGATCGCCCGAGCGACCGGAATCTTAAGCGCGTCTGACTATGAAACCCGCTTCCAACCGCACATCGAAGATATCATCGAAAAACATGGAAAAGTGAATATCATCCTCCATTTCGACGAAATGTTCGAAGGCTGGGACTTGGGCGCCATGTGGGACGATGCCAGCTTTAGTTTACAACATCGTCAGGATTTCAACCGCGTCGCCGTGGTTGGCGCTCAGGCTTGGTTCAAATGGGCGATGCAACTGGGTTCCAAGTTCATGGTGGGTCAGTTCATGACGTTCGCCCCCAACGATCTAGCCGGCGCCATCGCTTGGGCCAAAGCCGGTCCCATCGAGCCTCTCTCCTAGTTCACCGACTACCTTGATCGGTTAGTCATCGCGCCGGCTTCTCTCGACTCACGAGGGTCATCGCGATGAGCACCACGGCTCCGCCCATCATCATGTATGGCGTAAGTTCTTCGCCGTCTAATAACACCAAGGATTCTAATACTCCACACAACGGGATGAGAAACCGATATGTGGCCAATTGGTGGGCCGACATCAGGGTTGAAAGATGATTCCAAAGCGCAAACGCGGCGGCTGACACAAATGCCAGCCAGAGTGTCCATGATACGACAAAGCCGTCGAATGCGCCTAAGTCTCCGCGTATAATTGCTGGCGTTCCCAATGCCGTGAGAACCACTCCTCCCAGCAGAAGGGCAAACCCGGTGCCCGCCCGGGCTCCCATGGTAGGTTTCACCCGCTGAAAGCACAACAACCCCACGGCGCCGAAGAAACTCGCTCCCAGTAGCGCGATCGCACCCAACCGAGGATTACCCGCCGAGACGCCAGGGCTATAGACCGCCAAGGTGACCCCCATCGCACCTGCGCCCAATACCATCCACTGCCGCCACGATAATGGCGCGCTGTGACCAAATCGCGCAGCAAGCAGAACCCACCAAAAACTCCCGCTCGCCACCAACAGCGAAGCCAAGGCAGCATTGGAAAGTTCCAGTCCCCAATAAAAGAGCACGTATTGTCCGACCGTCTGACTCGCCGCTAGCCCGAATACCCATTTCAGCGACGTCGCCCGCCATTCCTGAATGGGAGCCTTCGCCCAAAGCAACAGAGCTGCCCCCGCGACCATGAACCTCACTCCCGAGAAAAGTGAACGCATCGCGAAGTCGATTTCTGTCCCATTTTCCGTCCAGTGGGTGAAGACATGTTTAATCGCCGGAAAGGCCGATCCCCATAACACCGCGCAAATCATGATCCATCCCACCATCCGCGGTAACCCCGGTGAGGGTTCACTAGGGAACCCATGAAGATTCGAGGTTGGCACAACGACTACAACGGACACACCCAGACACCCTGCCAACTCCAGTTTTCAGTTTAACGGTTTCGGCAATTCCCCTCGCTCAAATCGAACCGCTTGTTTCAGCATGGTCGTTGATGAACCGGCCCACCCCTCTCCGCCTCACTCGTATCGTATTCCTGCTAGGCCTGACTTTGGGATGGAGCCACCTCTCCTCCGCTGCAGACGACTCGCCGCCCAACATCATTGTGATGCTCGCCGACGACCAAGGTTGGGGAGACATGGGCATTCACGGCCACCCGTCGATTCACACCCCGCACCTCGATCAACTCGCCCGCGACGGCGCTCAATTTGATCGCTTCTACGTTCAACCTGTTTGTGCCCCCACTCGCGCCGAATTTCTCACCGGCCGCTATCACCTTCTAGGGGGAGTCCGCGGAGTGAGCGAAGGCCTCGAACGTTTAGCGGTGCGAGAGGAAACCATCGCGGATGTTTTCAAAGCCGCCGGCTATGCCACCGGAAGTTTTGGGAAATGGCACAACGGCAGCCAAGGCCCGTTCCATCCCAATGCCCGTGGTTTCGACGAGTTCTATGGCTTCACCTCCGGCCATTGGGGCAACTACTTCGACGCCATGATGGACCACAACGGTCGCGTCGTAACCGGCACCGGTTTCCTGACCGATGACATCACCTCGCACACCATAGACTTCGCCCGCCAAAGCACCGCCGAAGCCAAACCCTTCCTCGCTTACTTGGCGTTCAATACGCCCCACTCCCCGATGCAAGTTCCCGACGCCTTCTGGGAAAGCTGGAATGATCGTGAAGTGCCGCGTGAGCATCGCTTCGCCAAGAGCGAAAAACCCGACCACACCCGTGCCGCCCTCGCGATGGTCGAGAACATTGATCACAACGTCGGCCGTCTCCTCATCGCCCTCGAGCAACTCGAAATTGCCGAAAATACGATTGTCCTATATTTCACCGACAATGGCCCTAATGGCGCGCGTTGGAACGGAGACATGAAAGGCCGCAAAGGCTCCACCGATGAAGGGGGCGTGCGCTCCCCTCTCTTCATGCGTTGGCCCGCTGCAATTAAGCCGGGCACTCACGTGGAATCAATCGCTGGGGCGATCGACCTACTTCCTTCGCTGGTCGAGTTGGCCGGGATTTCCCATTCGCCTAAAAACCCTTTAGATGGACTCAGCCTCGCCTCCGCCGTGACCAAGGAGATGCCCTCCGACGAAGTGCAAAATCGCCGCATCTACAACCACTGGAATGGACGTTTCTCGTCCCGCGACTCCCGCTGGTTAATCGACCATGAAGGGGAGCTATTCGACCTCGCGACCGACCCGTTGCAGTATCAAGCGGTAACAGAAAAATTTCCGGACGTCGCGGCTGATCTCCGCGCCGATCTCGAGCAATGGCGCGAAAATATTCTCGCTTCAGCAGCGTCCTCCAAACCCGCGATCACCGTCGGGTATCCCGGTGCCCAATTCACTCCGCTCCCAGCCCGCGATGCCACGCTTCACGGCACACTCGAACGCTCCAACAAATACCCCAACGATTCCTACGTTCGGAGTTGGACCTCGCTCACCGATCGCCTCACCTGGGCGATCGACGTCCCGACCCGCGGACGATTCGCCGTCGAGGTTTACTACACCTGCCCCGCCGAAGATGTCGGCTCACGCCTTGAACTCCAGATCGGATCGGCCCGTATCAGCACCCGGATCGATCACGCGTGGGATCCACCTGAATTGGGCGCTGAGCACGATCGTTTTCCGCGTCAGGAATCCTACGTAAAGAATTTCCGCACTCTCAGTTTGGGCGCGATCAATCTTCCTGCCGGCCCTGCGGAAGTGGTGCTTACCTGCCCTGAAATCCCCGGATCGACGGCCCTGGAGTTTCGTTTACTCACATTTGAGCGGCTCGAGTGAAGCTAATGACTTGCATCGTGCAATATTGACCCTCCGTTCGGGGCACGATGCGATGCCCCACAGATGACCAGTCCAACAACTACTGCGGCCACCTCGTTCCAACGAGTAGCGGCAACTCTCGTCAATTTCGCGATTGTCGGTGCACTCTTTTTTCTAGCTGAATTCATCGGGGCCAAAGCGGGAGCCAATTCCGCAGCAGGCCGCACCGCCATTGCTCTTCAATCACTGTTGGGACTCACCGCAATTTTTTGGCTCATCTGTGGGCATCTCCGGACCAGTCCGGGATTAATTTTCCTGAAACTGCGGGTAGTTAGCGTCGAACCCGCTCAGAGACGGATCACTCTCGCGACTGCATTGATTCGCCCTTTGCCTTTTTTTCTCTTCGGAATTATCCTCATCTATCCTCTGCAACTACTACCGCAATCACTGGCACCGGTGCAGTTCATCCTCGTCCTGATAAGTTCGCTCCTCCTCGCAGCCAACTGCACTCCGCTTTGGTCAGGCCCCAACCGTTTCAGTCTGCTTGATCGTTGTCTAAATACGCGAGTCGTCGTGCGGTAGGCTGCCTTCCGCCGCGAGACCTTTGGCGAGCAAGTCCGCGATTCGATCGGCGTCGTAGACGCATCCGCCCCAGCTTCCACCGGAAGCATTCTGTAACGCCGACCATAACCGCGTATCCGCGGGTATTCGATCATCGTGTTGAAGGTCAGGGTGCCGTTCTCGTGCTTCGAATTCAGCCGCTTCCAAATCGACCACGTCGATCGAACCCGTAAGGTTTACGGTATCGACGAGCAATCGAATCGAGTCGCCGTCCCGCAACTTCCCCACCGGTCCTCCAGCCCAAGCCTCGGGACTCACATGTCCCAAACACGCGCCGGTCGAAACGCCTGAGAATCGACCATCGGTGATCAAAGAGATCTGATCGCCGCCCTTCATATACTTCAGCGCCGAGGTGACCTGATAAGTCTCAGGCATACCGGCACCCGGCCCAATTCCAATGAGGACCAACACGTCTCCCGGCTGGAGCTCACCGTCCTTGATCGCCTGAATTGCCTTGGCCTCGGAAGTAAATATCCGCGCTGGACCGGTGTGGTCGCAGACGCCCGCTTCATCGAGACGATTCTTTGCGATAGCGGTGCTCTTTATCAATGCACCTTCCGGCGCCAGATTTCCTTGTAAAAATGTCACCGTGCTCGCCAGTCCCCGGGCCTTGGCCCGACGCGCGGGCATGATCACGTCGTTGGCGTCGATGCCATCCAAGTCGCGTAGCTTTTCCTTGAGACGCGTTCGGCGTTCGCTCTGCTCCCACCACTCCAGATTCTCGCCCAAAGTGCGGCCCGAAACCGTGAGGGCATCGAGTTTGAGTAAATCTTGGTCGCGCAGATGCAGCATCATTTCCGGCACGCCTCCCGCCAAGAACACCTGCACGGTAGCGAAGTGCCGAGGGCCATTCGGCAAGGAATCTACCAACCGCGGCACTGACCGATTAACCCGTGACCAATCATCAACCGTCGGACGTTCTATCCCCACCGCGTGCGCAATCGCCGCTAAATGAAGCACCAGATTGGTCGAGCCCCCAACCGCCGCGTGACAAACCATTGCGTTGTGAAGGGCGTCGGGGGTCAGAATATCTCTGGTAACCGTGCCAGCCTGTTCCAGCGCCATGAGCGCAGTCGCTGAGCGGCGCGCCATATCTCGCCATATCTCCGCACCAGAAGGACTCAAAGCGGCATGGGGCAATGCCAAACCCAATGCCTCGGCCGCCACCTGCATCGACGCTGCCGTCCCCATGAATTGACAGCCTCCGCCGGGACTGCCGCACGCCTTGCAGCCCATCTCCGCCGCATGATCCAATGTGATTTCCTGTCGCGCAAATCTCGTGGCCAAGGTTTGCACCTTCGCCGTATCTTCCGCCTCTTCGGCCAACAATGTCACGCCTCCTGGCACCAACACCGTCGGCAAATCTGGCGAGCCCGCCAACGCCATCAACATGGCCGGAAGACCCTTATCACAGGTGGCCACCCCCATGACGCCACGGCGCGTGGGCAACGACCGAATCAACCGGCGCAAAACCATCGCGGCATCATTCCGATAAGGCAGACTATCAAACATCCCCACCGTTCCTTGGGTTCGGCCGTCACAAGGATCGCTCACGTAAGCCGCGAACGGAATTGCTCCGTGCGCCGACATCACCCTAGCAGCCTCTTCCATCAACAGGCCCACTTCCCAATGTCCCGTGTGATACCCGAGTGCGATCGGTTCGCCCGTTGGCTCTCGCAGCCCGCCTTGGGTGCTTAAAATCAAATACTGCTGCCCCTTGAGCTTGGCCGGATCCCACCCCATGCCCGCGTTTTGCGTCAGCCCAAACAAGTCGCCACTGGACATCTGTTTGAGCTGCGTTCCCGCCAACGGCAAACGCCCGGTCGGACCGGGTGCCGTCGTCCTCAGTTTAAAGATCTCTTCGTTCTGCGAGTTGTATATGGGGTCAACAGACATGGATTCAATTTACGTGATAACAGTATTGGTCAGTGTCCCCACGGGATCCATTGAGATGAGAACTTGATCTCCTGGATTCAGGGTAAACTCATCCGGTGGCACGATGCCTGTTCCGGTCATAAGATAGGAGCCAAAGGGAAATACATTTTCGCGATACAACCAATCGGCCAACGACTCGAGTGGGCGTTTGATTTGGTCCAATGTGGTCGCGCCTTGAAACACCGTCTCACCGCGACGACGGATCTCGATAGAGAGCTCCGAACTCAGTTCCGGCAGCTCATCACTCACGACCAAACAGGGGCCCAGAGCCGCGCTGCGATCGTAGCATTTGGCTTGGGGTAAATAGAGGGGATTCTCTCCCTCAATATCTCGGGAACTCATGTCGTTCCCCAAGGTGTATCCAAAGATTTTTCCGGCGGTGTTGATCGCCAAGGTCAATTCGGGCTCAGGCACATTCCATTTTGAATCAGATCGGATCTTCACCCCGCCCGCTGGAGCCGCAACTCGGTGCGGGGTCGCTTTCAGAAAAAGTTCGGGGCGATCGGCATCATAGACCCGATCATAAAAGTCACCACCACCGGCGTCCTGCGATTCCTCCATGCGCGCGGTCCGACTACGATAGTAAGTCACGCCAGCTGCCCAGACTTCCTGGCTCTGCACCAAAGGCCAAGGTGCGCCCGGCGCATCGGTGGGTTGCCCCTGACCTTGCGCGGTCTCAACCGCCACTCGAGGACTCCGCGCACTGAACAACAGATCGAGAGTAAAATCCGGATTTGCCTGCGTAAATTTCCCCTCATGCTCAATCACGATGCAGCTGGCAGAGGGGTAAAGACGGTAAATCGATGCCATAGCCCACCAATCAAACTGATCCACCCGATACTGACACCTCTAAAAACCAAGTATCCAGTCCACCTATTGAACATCCCCCAATTCATCCCCTTTCCACTTAAACGCAAAACTGTCACTTCATACGTGACAGTTTACTTGAAAGTTACGATTTACCGAGTGGCCAACACGCGGCGATAAAGGGCTTCGTATTGTGGCACGACACCCGCCGTAGAAAATAACTCACTTGCACGAGTTTGAGCTGCAGTGCCCAACCGTTGGCGAAGTTCAGCGTCATTGAGCAATCGATCCAAGGCACCTGCTACGGCTTCGCTATTTCCCGCCGGGACGAGCAACGCCGATTCGTTGTCTTCGACCACCTCAGGAATCCCGCCCACTAACGTCGAAACACAGGGACAAGCAAAACTGGCGAGTTCCAGAATACTGAGGCAAAAACTCTCTGAGTCGGAGGTGAATACCCCGATGTCGGCAGCTTGCAGATAATCCTCCACCACGGCCACAGATTCACGAACCACCACGGTATCCGACAAGCCCAACTGTTCCACGAGCCCTTGATAAGGGCCGAACGAACCTCCCGCTAAGATCACGACCTTGAAGCGCTCGCGCTGCTCCAACTTAGCCAAGGCGTTCAACATCACATCGACCCGTTTAATGGGCCGTAGATTCGACAAATGTAAAATGAGCTGCTGCCCCTCTTGCACCCCCAACTCCCGGCGGATATCTTCCCGACTATGCACGGCCTTACGGGGGTCGAAGAAATTATGGATCACGTTGATCTCCTTCGCCAAGCCCAGCAACCGGTGCGTCTCCTGTCGCAGAAACTCCGAGACTGCGGTGATCGCATCTGAGGCCTCGAGAGCGAAACGAATGGCCGGCGCGTAACCTGGATCCCGGCCCAGCAATGTCGTATCGGTGCCGTGCAAAGTCGTTACCACCACGGGCCGATGATTCGCCGGCAACATTTCGCGGGCCAGTATAGCAGCCGTTGCGTGGGGCACCGCGTAGTGGGCATGAATCACATCGAGTTCAAACGACTGCGCCACCTCGGCTAGCTTGACGGAAAGCGGTAACGTATAATCTGGGTATTTAAACAGCTCGTAACTGTTGATTTCGACCGGGTGGAAATAGACCCGATCCTGTTCTGGGTTCAGCCGAACGGGCCGTTCGTAACTTATAAAATGAACTTCATGCCCACGGGCGGCGAGTTCTTCGCCCAACCCGGAAGCGAGGATGCCACTACCGCCCACCGACGGGTAGCAAACAATGCCAATACGCAACGGTCGTTCATCCATCATCAATCAGAAGTGACGACTGCTACCATCGATTTGGCCCAGCGATCCGATGATCACAGGATCATTCGGAAAAAGTTCCAGCGCGTGCCCCAGGCCGGCTCGTTGACCTAACAGTCCCGCTCGGGCAATTTGATAATCGACGTAATTGCGTGTCTGCATTTGGGAGGCGTGTGCCTCCATCACCTCGGTCCACCGAGTCATCACATCCTCAGCCAGCGGATAGAGAATAGCTTGTCGGTCACGCGGAGTCGCATCCGCTCCGATCGGGTAAAACAGCATTTGCGCGACCGTGTGTCTTGGTTGATCGGCCAATTCCTTCAAACCACCATAGCGGGCGAGTCGAGTCGCATCGCGAGCCATGCGACCGACGGTCGCATGATCAGGGTGCTGATTTTCCTCCGTAGTTGGCGCCATGACGACACCCGGTTTCACCCGTCGGATAATAGCCGCCAGGGTCCTCGCACCGGCCCGCGTGTTTTCGATATTCGCATCGCCCCCTAAATCGATAATTTCGAGTTCACCGCCCATGAGTTCAGCCGCGCGCTTCGCCTCCCCTTCGCGTTGATCGGGCGTGCCGTTGGTGCCGGATTCGCCTCGTGAGCAAACCACCAAGTGAATCGGTCGGCCCAATTTCGACTCAGCGATCACCACTCCACCGATCCCAAACTCAATGTCATCGGGGTGAGCCCCAAAGACCAACAGGGGAGACAAATCAGATGGGGGCTTCGAGGTAGGCTTCATGGGAACGGTCGATTTCATCACGGGCAACAAAAGTAATGTCCGGTGCATCCTCAGGTTTCAAGTAGGCTTGTTCCCCTGCTCCAGCAACATAATGGGTGCAATTTATCACCGACTGCATCCACCGCAGTCGAGAGTCCCGCGCTGGACTGACCTGCTCCGGTGCATATTCACCCAGGGGCAAATCTAGCCAGGCGTCGCCCCCACGGTGAAGTTTGAGGCAATCAGCACCCCGTCGCGCTCGGACCGTTTCGCCCTCGTGCGAAACATCCACAAAATAATCTTCGATTCCACACGCCGCTGTCCGCACCGCTGGATCACTCGATCGCACCACCCGCACGCCTTCGAGCATTCCCATCGCCCGATACATCTCGAGGCAGAAATCCGCCACATTGTCTGCCGACACCGCGCGAAACATCGCCATGGTCTTCTCATCTAGAACCGGACCCAGTTGGCGTGCCATGTTCTCCGCCCAATCCGCCGGAATGCGTTTAGCCGCTAGGGGGCTGAATTTACGTTGAGTTTTATTAGCGAATTTGAAGTTCAACGCCCGCGGTTCCGCTTCACCCGGAAAGCGAATGTAGGTCTGCGTCTCGCGGGAATCATGATCGGCGTCGTGATAAAAAAATACGATCTCACCCCCCATTTCCTTTTGGAGTCGACGGGCGGTCAGAACTTTGGCGACCAGAAATCGGCGCGGGAAAAAACCACAGGGCTGCTGACCTAATGCAATGACGGGATTCATGATCAGACGGTGTCTTCGCGATTACCTCGGAACCCCTGGATGATGACCGAAAATCCCATGGTGAGCCCACAACCGATGAAGTTAAACCAGAGGTAGCTGATCTCCAGTTGGAAGAAGAGGACGATCACCAAAGCCTGCGCAATCAAGGCGCCCCAAAATACCGCGGTGCCGCGCACCCATTTCACAAAAAAGGCGACGAGGAATACCCCCAGCACAACCCCATAGAAAATCGATCCCAGGATATTGACGGCCTCGATCAGATTCGAAACCAGGTTGGCAAACAGAGCGAAACAGATCGCCACCACTCCCCACATTCCGGTGAACCATTTCGAGGCCTTCAAACTGTGCGCATCATCCGCATCGGGTTTGATTACATGCCGATAAAAATCGACCATGGTGGTCGCCCCGAGGGCGTTGAGCTCTGATGCCGTGGACGAAAGTGCTGCGCAAAAAATCACCGCTACCAGCAGCCCGACCAAACCTTTCGGCAGGTAGTTTAGCACAAAGGTAATGAAGACATAGTCCGCGTCGCTCGCTTTGAGATTCGCATCCACCGCGACTAGGGCTTCTTTCGCTTCCGTCCGGATCGCAGCCGACTCGTCGGCCAGCGCCAACATCTCTGAACGGGCCGCAGCTTCGTCGCTGGCGGACCCCGCATCTCGGGCGCTCAAGAACGTCTTGATCGCGATCGCCTTTTCATCCTGCACGTCATCAAACCGTGATTCGATGGCTTCAAAGGTTTCGCCTTGTGCCCCACTCTTCTGGTTTTCCCAAACGGCTTCATTGAAAAACACCGGCTGGCGTTCAAACTGGTAGAAAACAAAAACGAACACCCCGAGCAGCAGAATGAAGAACTGCATCGGAATCTTGAGCACCGCATTAAACATCAGGCCCATGCGACTCTCCCGCAGCGAACGTCCCGTCAGGTAACGCTGCACCTGCGATTGGTCGGTGCCAAAATAGGAGAGCGACAAGAACAAACCTCCAAAAACACCCGACCAGACTGTATAACGTTCGTTGATATCAAACTTCCACTCCACCGCGTTGAGTTTACCCATGGCACCCGCGACTGCTAACGCGCCGTCCGCCGAAACATCGCCGGGCAGTTTAATCAATACCACTGCGAATGCGATGCCCATGCCGATGAGGATCACGGACATCTGATAACGTTGCGTGAGGCTCACCGCTTCACTGCCACCCGTAACCGTGTAGATCACCACGAGGATACCCGTGCCGAGGACCGTAATTCCTAAGGGCCAGTTAAGCACCGATGACACAATAATGGCCGGTGCGTAGATCGTGATACCGGCCGCGAGTCCCCGTTGGAGTAGAAAGAGAGCAGCGCCCAGCAATCGGGTTTTACCATCGAAACGTTTCCCAAGGTATTCGTAGGCGGTGTAAACCTTCAATCGTCGGTAAATCGGCAGGAAAACCCCAGCGACAATAATCAGAGCTAGCGGCAGTCCAAAATAGTTCTGCACAAAGCTCAGCCCACTTTGAAATCCCTGCCCCGGAGTGGAAAGAAACGTTATAGCACTGGCTTGGGTCGCCATGACCGACAGGCCAATTGTGCCCCAACCGATGCGTTGATCGCCCTTGAGATAAGTGTCCAATCCGCCGACGCGACGGGTGGCCAAAACCCCATAGGTCGCAATCCCTAGAATCGTGCCAAACAGCACCAAGTAATCGAGGGTCGTCATGAATAAATGAACCCAATCCCCCACATCGTCACCACGAAGATAGCGAATACCACGAAGACCATGACATACACGCCTTTCCAAGTCGGGATCCCCGGCATTCCGGTCCGGGATTCATTTTCCGCATCCTCATTGGGCGCAGCTTGGTGTTCGGCAAAAGTGGTCATGGGTATTGGGTCAAACGAGTCGGCAGATTCCACAAGGTGTGATCATTACAATTGGGTCAAACTAGGAGGCGTATATTCGTCACGAAACAGAGCGGAATCACTGTCCATGACGAGAGGACTGCAGAGCGGGGTTTGTTCCCCATAAATCGTCGAATTTTCGACATTCACTGATTTTACCTATTTCCGTAGTACCATGGCGTCGTCAAGCCGTGTCCCGGATGACACTCAATCTCCGTTTTCGAGGAAGTATGCGCCATCCCCTTTTCTCGCCAATTCAATCAATGGGTGGATTGGCCTCTATCACCGATTCTTCCTCTGCTTCGACTCTGTCGATTGACCCCGACCTTCAAACCGATCTAACCTGGATCAGAACCATGGACGGATATTCCACCGTGATTGAAGGTGTAGGGGAAGCTGTATCAACCGGTTTCTGGCCCCACCTGCTGACTATTGGCGGTTTGTTGCTGGCTCTCTTCGCAATCGCTCGGTTGATGAACGACAAGCGCCAGCCCGGGAATACCATCGCTTGGCTACTCGCCATTGTGCTCGTGCCCTACGTAGGGGTGCCGCTATACCTGTGGCTCGGAGGCCGAAAACTCAAACGATTGGTCGCGAGCAAGAATCGGATGACGTTGACCCTGCCAAGCGCTCCGCGAGCCAGCGAAAACACCCTTAATCCACCCACGACCAAAATAATGATGGCCAATGGCGCTGGCGCTCCGGTCGGTGGCAATCACCTAACGCTACTTAAGTCCGGGGAACAGGCATATGCCGAGCTGGTTAAACTCATTCGATCCGCTCAACACACGATTCATATCACCACGTTTATTCTCGGTCGGGAAGAAACGGGCCGCGCCATCATCACCGAATTAGCTGACCGCGCCCAACAAGGGGTCAAGGTCAGGCTCCTGCTCGACGGGCTGGGCAGCTTTCGGACGAGTCGGCGCTTTTGCAGCGAGCTCCGAGACGCAGGTGGAGAGGTCGTCCGATTTATGCCGATGGCACCGCTTTCAACCCGACACTCCGCCAATCTGCGCAATCATCGTAAAATCGCGATCTTCGACCACCACACCGCGATCGTTGGGGGACGTAATCTGGCACGTGAATACATGGGCCCCTCCAAGGACCTCCAACGTTGGACTGATTTTGGCGCCATCGTGCGAGGTCCCGCAGTGGGTTTGATAGCTGAAATCTTCTTCGCTGATTGGCAGCATGCCGCGAATAAATCGGTCGAAGATTTCCGCGCCGAAGCTCCCTTTATCTGCCCTCCTAACGAAGGCATGAGCGACTTGCATGTCATCGCCAGTGGGCCGGATGTGGCGGGTGATCCACTCTATGAAGGTTTGGTTTCGTTCATCCAAGAAGCTGAATCCAGCGTATGGATCATAACACCCTATTTTATTCCGGACGAAGTCCTGCAACGATCACTCCTCGTCAAAGCCCGGGCGGGCGTGGATATCACACTCATTGTCCCTGCCAAATCCAATCACGTCATCCCAGATTTGGCGCGTCGCCAATACCTGCGAGAGCTCCAACAAGCTGGAGCCAGAATTCTACTCTATCAACCATCCATGCTTCACGCCAAAGTCGTGATCACCGATGATCGTCTCGCTATCTTCGGTTCTGCCAATTTCGACCTCCGGAGTCTGTTTGTGAATTTTGAGATTGGTATCGCCGTTTATTCTCCCGAACAGGTCGCGGAGATACAGGCTTGGGCCGATGAATTGGTTCGTGACAGCCAATCCTACATCGCTGGTCAAAACCCTCGTCGATGGTATAATTCCCTAGCGGAAGATCTCAGCCGACTGCTGGCACCTCTGCTCTGAGCGGCAGTAGTTTAAGTAGATTGACCCTACACGCTCTTCCGCGACCCCGTTAAGAAGACACGTCTCAAGCGTTCCCGAGTCGGCCCAGTGCTGCTTAGGTCAGTGGACCCAGAAGATAGAATTAGAACTAAGTTTTAACTCAGGCAGCAGCTGGTAATCCTTCGAGCAAAGCCAGAGTCGCTCGAATCTCGCGGCGCATTTCCTCAAATGCCTGGCGAGCATCTTCGATTTTCTCCTCAGTTATCTCAGCGGCACTGGAGCGCAGGGCCTCTGCCCGTGACATGTAGTGCTCTTTTAATTCACCCCAACGTTCAGCGAGCTCATCGAGTCGCACCTCGGCGGCACGAATCAGTTCTTCTCGCTTCTCCTCTAATTGCAGAGAGGTGTCGGCCAGCGTTTTCTTCACGAGGCGACGGGCTTCGTTGAGCTGCGAGGCTACGATCTTCTCCTCATTCACCCGACGCAGGTCACTGACCATACCTAGTTTGGAAAGCGTCCAAATTGACCACTTGGTGGGATCCCACTGCCACCACTTCACTCCATTGCGATAGTCGTGTTGAAACTCGTGGTGATAGTTGTGGTAACCCTCGCCAAAGGTGAAAATCGCCATGAACCAACTGTCACGGGCGCTGCAGTTGCTAGAGTAGGGCCGGTTGCCAATCGTGTGGCAGAGTGAGTTGATGAAAAATGTCATCTGCTGCACCGCAAGGACGCGCAGAACGCCAGCGACGAGAAACGCCGTCAGAGCGCCGGACGGTCCAGCCCACCACCAACCAATGGCGGCGGGTAAAGCAAAGCTCATGGACAAGGCGATCAACAGGTAGTATTTGGACTGTATCATGACCAATTTGTCCTTCTTCAGATCCATCACATTGTCCCAGGGTGGCGGGGACGCTTTTCTGAAAAGAATCCAGCCGATGTGGGCATACCAAAAACCTTGGCTGATGTCGTAAGGGTCCTCGTCGTGATCCACGTGCTTGTGATGACGGCGATGATCGGACGTCCACGCCAACACACAGTTCTCAAAGGTGGCCGCGCCGAAAAGGAGCGTCACCATTCGGACCGGCCAACTGGCCTTAAATGCCTTGTGCGCAAACAGGCGATGGTAGCCGAGCGTGATGCTCAGTCCAGTCGCGATGAAGAACACAAAGAACAGCCCGGCTTGGAAGAGATCGATGCCGTGCGTCCAGATGTGGTAAGGCACCACGGTCACGCTCGCGAGCGCGATCGACGACAAGAACGCGCTGTTGGTCAAATTGATTTTGGTGTCAGGTAGCTTAAATGGCACGGCGTAAGTTTAGGGGGGAATGGGCACTCGGCCAGCGTTTTCGACTCTTAAACGGAAGCCCCACAACAGATGAAATCAGCCCTTATGAGCTCTGCAACAGCTTGTAATTCACCGCATCCTGCAATGCCTCCCACGAGGCTTCGATGATGTTGTCGCTGACACCAACCGTTCCCCAGAGGCTTTCACCATCCGATGATTCGATCAGAACGCGTGTCCGGCTATTCGTGCCGAGGCCACTCTCCAGAATACGCACCTTGTAGTCGCGCAGCTCCATCGAGCTGAGCTCCGGATAAGCGGTCTCGAGCGCTAAACGCAAGGCTTTGTCGAGAGCGCCTACCGGCCCCGCACACGCAGCCACTGTATGGAACGATTTTTCACCGACGCGGAGTTTTACGGTGGCCTCCGCCATCAACCCGCCCGCGCCGCGCTCCACCATCACCCGATAGCTATCGACTTCGAAAAAGATTTTCGCCTGCCCCAAGGAACGCGCGATGAGCAGTTTCAACGACGCATCCGCCGCTTCGAACTCGTAACCATTAAACTCCAACTCCTTGAGTTGTTGGATCAACGTCTTGATCTCCGGCCCCTTCTCATCGATCTCCATACCGAGCTCGCGAGCTTTCATGGCCACGGAAGAACGACCGGCCATATCGGAAACCAGCACCCGAGTATGATTTCCGATCAAGGTCGGATCCACATGCTCGTAAGACGACTTAACCTTCTGAGCCGCGTTCGCGTGTAGTCCGCCTTTGTGGGCAAAGGCCGAAGCTCCAATGTATGGCGCTTTTATGTCAGGACGGAGATTAGCTAACTCATCAAAGTAAAGGGAGAGCTCGCGCAATTCCGGCAAATTCGCGGCGCAATTCGCCGTGCGGCCCATTTTTAAAAACAAGCTCGGTAGCACCGTGATCAAATTCGCATTGCCGGTGCGCTCACCGTAGCCGTTGGCCGTGCCTTGCACGAGTGAACCACCGGCATCGACTCCGGCTAGGGTCAGCGCCACGCCTAATCCAGAATCGTTGTGGCAATGCACGCCGATGTTCTCACTGCCAAATTCCGCGACGGCTCGAGCCACGATATCCTTAAAATCGTCGACCAACGAACCGCCATTGGTGTCGCACAGGGTCAAGTTACTTGCGCCCCCTTCGAGGGCTGCAGCTAAGGTCTTGAGGGCATAATCGGGATCAGCCCGGTAGCCGTCAAAAAAGTGTTCGGCATCGTAGATCACCTCGCGCCCCTGTGCCACCAAGTAGCGGGTGGAGTCTTCGATCATGGCCAAGTTCTCTTCCAACGTGGTGCGGAGGATCTCCGTAACGTGCAGGTCCCAAGTCTTCCCCACAATAGTCATCACGGGCATACCACTATCGAGCAGCGTCTTCAGCTGCATATCCTCGTCGGCCTTGGTATTGGCCCGGCGGGTCGCCCCAAACGCCGCAAGTTTGGCGTGCTTCAGGTTAAGCTTCTGAGCCTCCGCAAAGAACGTGATATCGCGAGGATTGGACCCCGGGAACCCACCCTCAATGTAATCCACCCCAAAGGCATCAAGACGCTCGGCAATGAGTAGTTTGTCGGTGACCGAAAAACTAATCCCTTCGCCTTGGGTTCCATCCCGGAGCGTGGTGTCGTAGATTTTAACTGCGTGGTTATTCATGAGATGATTAATCAGATTGAGCGGATACGCTCGGGGGCCAAAACAAAAAACCCGAGCAATTTAGCCCGGGTTTCAGAAGATTGGCGGTAGGGGGTGCTGAGACCTAGGCCAAAACGTTTTGCCCGGGTAAAGGAGCAAGTTGAATAATAATGGCGCTAATGATCGTGCAGCTGGGCACGCGGCAGAAAATGGTTAGGTTCAGTATTAATTGTCCAGTTCCAATTCGGTTTGGAAAATGGAACTTTGAATTCTCTCTCGCAAAAAAGAAGTTTGACCGCCTCCGATTTGAGCTTGAATCCAAGATCTTCCATGCGCGCTCCAACTTGCTCCATGCCTATTAACAAAGTTCTAGTAGCCATGTTGATGCTAGGAACGATCTTCGCCGTCACCTTCTACCTCGTGTGGATGCGCTCATGAGGGCCGCGCCACGGGCAAGTAAATCATGATTTGGGAACCTACGCATGGAAGAAGGACCTCCCGCTTCCGCGAACAGAGGCCGGTGGAACTTCATTGCAGGGGAAATTCTATGTCGTCGGTGGCATTGATTCACTCGCTCAAACATTCTCAGACTTACAAGTTTATGACCCCGCCCTAGATTCATGGAACCGGCTGGCTGATTTCCCGCGCCCAATCAATCATCCGGGAGTTGTAGCCGATGATCATTTCCTGTATTCAGTTGGCGGATTCGGCCCCTTGGGTATTAGGGTTCGCGGCTTCATGTTCGCTCGCTGGGATCCCTACGACCAGTTAGAGCGATTCGACCCCGCGGCCAACCGCTGGACCTCTCTCGCCGCCGGGGTCGGCCTGGTGGTTTCGCTCTGGCTCGGATTCGGAATCTGGCATAACCTCCGCTATCGCATTTGGGGATTGGTCGTTCCAACCGCGATGCTGACCGTGATCATGTTACATTCAGCCTGGTTGGGACAACGGTCCCAATTCGGCCACAGCGATGCCCCCCGGAGTGCCTTTCAAATGCTCGACAACGAGAACGAGAGCTTTGCCTATTTCGCCGAAACTTACCTGCCGCCTCGCATCCAAAACAGTATCGAAAAACTCGAGACGATTTTGCCCGCTCCGAACGAAAACGGCATTCTCCCGGTTTTCTATGCCACTGGTGGGGAGTTCCTCGAGCGAATCTGGCCCAACCTCCACTTGCCCAATATGCCTATAGTCTTTGCCGCGCTCACGTCCGGGCCGGATCAAGAGAATCGCCTTCACGCGGCCTTTGTGACCCCGCCCACCTATCAGTTGCTTATAGGTCCTGGTTCTTGGAAAGGGTCATGGTCGACGGGGCTGGCCGATGCGGTGGCCTTGAATGCCAGTAAATCTTGGGAGGAGGATTTTTTTGAGGTGCACCGTTTCGATGGCGATTGGTTGCACGCGGGCATCCCTCCCGTCGATGATTCCATCGCCGCCAAACATCGCTTTGGGGGCAACATGGATGTCGGTGAAATCACCGTCGATGAACCACTCTGGCCATTCATTTTACCCGATGGTCGAACCTTTTTGGGTACCTATGAATCTCAGGGCACATTTTCATTTCACAAACGGAGTTTTCGATTGAATGGTGAGGTCATCCTCACCCGCAACGACCCAGAAGGAAAACAAGAATTAGCCGCAACCTTCGAAGTGCTAGATGCGTCAATTCCCGAAGGAAAAATAGGATCCGTCATCTGGCAAAAGACCATCACTTTACCGGGAAGCGAAATCTCCTCCACTCACCCCTATAAAATCGATACTCGTGGTCAGCCCAGTCGGTTCCGCGTTCGCATCGATGAGGCCTCCACCGGCCTTTTAAAGGCCGGGTTTACCGGACCTCACATCCACCACTCCGACTCGACCCCAGCCGCGGCTCCAATCTTACGTAGATCACTTCGCGAGTCCTATCCTGACCGAGAACACCTATCGTCCGTGCTCCTCCCCTCGAATTGGACGGATTCGGTGCAACTCGATTTGAGAGGTGGCCGAGTATCGGACTCCGGCGATGTCGAACTTTCTGTCGGCGATGAGCTATGGCTGAAACCGAATCGTCCCATTAATGAATTAACCGGAACTGCCTCCCTCACGGCGACCAATCCAGCGAGTGGTTCTCCACTCGTCCGCGTCGTCTGGTATCGAGGTGGTCGCTTGGAGATATTACACCAAAAACGCTTCGACTCATCTGACGGAAAAATCCATTTCAACGCTTGGCCCGCAGAAGACGACGGATGGTTTGGGATTTTGATCGATGGGAGTTCGAGCCCTCATCCGGTGCAGATCAAAATAGACCACATTCAGGGACGGTAGTCCGTCCTCATCATTAAACTGCGCGCTCTTCGACAAACGCTCGGATCGCTGCCGCACTGGCGGCGACGGGATGCTTCACAATCGGTCGCGTTTTCAATACCTCAAGCGAGGGATGAGTCGGCGAAACTCCAATCGCCGACTCGATGGTTTCCGGAAACTTCGCGGGATGAGCCGTCGCCAAAACCACACTCAGTCGGTCGGGGTCAATATCGGCAAACGCACAGGCCGTGTGGGGATCCACGACGTAGCCAAATTTCTCGTGCATCGATTTAATGATCTCCGGAATCTGTCCATCAGAACAATGCGAGACGGAAAATATATCAGTATCAAAATTAGCGAATTGATACCCGCCGGTTTGCTTAAACGTGGTCATCACCTTCCGCACTCGAGCCGGGTCTTGGCCCAGATTGTAATACAGAAAACGCTCAAAATTAGACGCCACTTGGATGTCCATCGACGGCGCCAAACTCGGGGCGACTTGATCCAACCGATACTCTCCGGTGGTGAACAATCGGTAGAGAATATCGTTTTGATTGGTGGCGACTTTAAAGCTGCGTATGGGGACCCCCATCTTCTGCAGCATCCAACCCGCCAGCACGTTTCCAAAATTCCCCGTCGGCACAACGAATTCGACATTATCCTGCCGCTCGCGGGGTAGCCTTAACCACGCCGAAAGATAATAGACGCACTGGGCCAATACTCGTGCCAAATTGATCGAATTGACGGCCGACAAGCAGTGGCGGGTGCGATAATCCTGATCGGCAAAGATTTCCTTCAGGGCGGTCTGGGCGTCATCAAATGATCCCTCGATCGCCATCGCATAAACGTTATCTGCTCCCGTGCAGGTCATCTGTCGTTCCTGGAGCGGAGCCACGCGGCCGTCTGGATACAGGATGAAGATCGTGGTCCCGGGCTTACCGAGCAGGCCGTGGATTGCCGCGGCTCCGGTGTCACCAGAAGTTGCGCCCAGCACGTTGATACTCTGCTTCCGCATCGCACACTGGTGCTCATAGAGATTGCCGAGTAGCTGCAGCGCAAAGTCTTTAAACGCCAACGTTGGACCGTGAAACAACTCGAGCACTAGCAGGTCGTCGCTGAGCGGAACCAGCGGTGCGATGTCCGGGTGATTAAACTTCGTGTAAGAACGCTCTACGATTTCCGCAAACGTTGCATTATCGATATCCGTGGCAAACTTGCGAAAAAATGCGCTGCACAGGGCGGGATACGATAGCCCTTCAAATGCCTTCAGCTCATCGGCCGAAAATTGCGGCAACTGCTCCGGCAGGAATAAGCCTCCATCCGGGGCGAGCCCCGTTGCGACCGCATCGCTGAACCCCAGCGCCGGAGTTTGTCCTCGAGTTGATATGTAGTTCATTTTGACGAACTCTTTCTCGTTATCGTTATTTATATTTTTTGCGGAACGATGAGGTCAGAACTAAGAAATTTTAGCTTCTACCCGGTCGAGAAATCACCCCCATCGAGTCCAAAAGCCGTGTGCGTAACGCGGGCCGCTTCATCGACTCGGTCCTGATCCACGACAACCGAAATCTTGATCTCGGAGGTCGTGATGAGGTCGATGTTTATTTCTGCTTTGGCCAGCGCTGTGAACAGATTTGCCGCCACGCCAGAATGAGTTTTCATGCCTACGCCGACGACCGAAAGTTTGGCGATGTTTTCATGCACGGCTACGTGACCGCCCCCGAGCTCATCGAGCACGGGTTCCAATGATCTCTGAGCCTTCATGGTGTCACTTTGTGGGACGGTAAAGGTGAGATTTGCAATGCCGTTGCGACCGACATTCTGGACAATCATGTCCACGATAATGTGGGCATCAGCCATGGCCTGAAACACCTTTGCGGCCGATCCAGGTTTATCCATAATATTGCTCACGATGACTTTGGCTTGATCCTTGTCTACGGCGATTCCGCGCACGACGACTTTTTCCATGTGGGGGACTTCTTCTTTCACCATAGTTCCTCGGTTAAAATTAAAGGATGAACGGACTTCAAAAACGACGTTGTTCTTATGAGCGAACTCGACGGATCGCGACTGCATAACTTTCGACCCCGACGCGGCAAATTCGAGCATCTCATCATAACTAATTTCGGAGATTTTTTGCGCAGCACTCACGACCCGGGGGTCAGCCGTGTAAACGCCATCGACATCAGTGAAAATTTCGCAGAGATCGGCCTTGAGCACAGCCGCAATAGCGATGGCTGAAAGATCTGAACCACCGCGACCAAATGTGGTGATATGACCGTGTTGATTTACCCCTTGGAATCCTGCGATGACGACCGCTTTTCCCGCATTGAGTTGGGCTTCGACTGCCTCCGCCTCGATCGTGCGAATTCGAGCCTTGGTATGAATTCCATCGGTCCGAATCCCAGCCTGTGAACCGGTAAACGAAACCGCTTCGACACCAAGCTCATGGAGCGCGAGCGTCGTAAGCGCTATCGTTTCCTGCTCGCCCACCGACATGAGCACATCCATCTCGCGCTCACTGGGATTCGACGAGATTTCGCTAGCTCGCGCAATGAGTTCATTGGTCACACCAGCCCGAGCCGACACAACCGCAATGACCTGATTACCTTGATCGATGGTGTGCTTAATGCGCTCCGCGACTTTTTTGATACGCGAGACATCTCCAACCGAGGTGCCTCCAAATTTTTGCACAATACGTGACATCTTCTTATTCCGACTACTCCCCAAAGGAGGCGATGCGTAACAACAGCGGTTCACCCAAGACCCCCGCCAAGCGACGCAATTGAGCGACCGCTGAGCGGATCGCCTTTTCATTAGTTTCGTGAGTGGTGAGCATGAGAGTTGCCGCGTTCGCCCGGGCGCTAGCACTTTGTTGGACACTGGCGATGCTCACCCCGAATTTGGCCGTGGCGGCCGAAATCTTCGCGAGCACCCCGGGCTCGTCTCGCACATCGAGGCGAATGTAGTAGCTCCCAAAACTGCGTTCGGGCGGACGGCGCGGACAGTGATGTTCCACCGGTTCCGGCAACGCGGCGTTACCACGCAACAAGAGCGCTGCCGCATCGACGATGTCGCTGATCACCGCACTCGAAGTCGCGTCCTGCCCGGCTCCTCGGCCGATGTAAACGGTCTCACCCACCACGTCGCCGGTAACGGAGACGCCATTGTAGACCTCATTAACATTCGCGATCACCTTGTTGCGGGAAATTAATATCGGCGCGACGATAACCGATAGTTCATCGGTCGCCAAATCACGTTCGATTACGGCAAGCAACTTGATCGCTAGATCGTTGGCGCGCGCATACAGGATATCCGTTTGGGTCAGCTGGGTGATCCCCTCAACGTTCATGGCCTTGGTCGGCACCCAGGAGCCGTGCGCTAAGTAAGCAATGATCGAGGCCTTGTGCGCCGTGTCCCAGCCCTCGACATCGAGAGCCTCATCGGCTTCAGCATAACCCAATGCCTTCGCCTCTTGCAATATCACGGGATACGCCAGGCCTTCCCGTTCCATCCGGGTGAGGATGTAATTACAAGTGCCGTTCAGGATGCCGTAGATACGATCGAAACGATTCGCGACGAGACCTTCCCGCAGCGCCTTGATGATCGGGATACCACCAGCGACAGATGCCTCGAAAAAGTAATGTCCGCCATGCTTACGGGCTTCGGCAAAAATCTCTGGGCCGTGCCCACACACCAGCGCTTTGTTGGCTGAGACCACCGTCTTACCCAACCGCAATGCCGCGATCGTGACGTCTTTGGCCACCGTGGTGCCGCCGATCAATTCGCAGACGATCTGGATGGAAGGATCCGTGGCGACGGCCATCGGATCGGTGGTGAGTTTGGTCGGCGCGACGCGCACGCCACGCTTCTTGGTGAGACTGCGGACCGAGGCCTTCTTTAACCGCAATCGCGCACCCAAACGGGCCTCGAGCGTAGCCCGTGAACGGGTGAGATGTTTCCACACCCCTTGCCCCACGGTGCCTAGACCACAGATACCAATATTGACGATAGGAAGATCGCTCATGCTTTTATTCGATGCTTGTTCGAAACCGTTTATTTACGGTCCCAACGATGCTCGGTGCCAGCCATCAAACGGTTGATGTTGGCTTGGTGACGGATGATCACCAATAAGCCCAAAACGGTAGCTACGATTCCGAAACTTGATCCGAACCCAAATACCCACGGTGTGATCATAATAACCAGTGCCGCCGCAATCGAAGCCAGGGAAACGTATCGTGTGCTATAAAAAACAATCACCCAGGCGACAATCGCTAGCACGCTGGGATAGAACATCATGACGAACAGTCCTCCGCCAGCGGTCGCGACTCCTTTGCCTCCGCAGAATTTGAGAAATGCCGAAAATGAGTGACCCACCACGGCTCCAACCAACGCCACGATCTTGTCGTTCTCTCCCCCGGAGAATTGCTCAAACGGAATGCCTGCGATGATTCCAGCGATCGGTCCAGCGAAGATAACCGCGACGAATCCTTTCAGGAAGTCCAAGGCGAAGACCAAGTTGCCCGGACCAGACCCGAGCACGCGCTTCACGTTGGTCGCTCCCGGACTCTTGCTCCCCTCTTCCAAGATATTCACCCCTTTCGCCTTGGCCACGAGGTAGCCAAACGGCAGCGCACCCAGCACGTAGCTGAGAACGAAGGTGAGTAGCAAAGGGACGATCATGAGACGGAAATATTAGAGCTGCACAAATTTGGCTAGTTTGATCTTAGGATGGTCTTTGATCTCAGCGCGAGCTTCGTTACTCGGCTCGCTATCGACGCGCACCACCATGTAAGCGGTTTCGCCCGGCACGAGCCGGCTGAGGGACATATCGGCAATATTGACATCCGTGCGACCGAGCAATGTGCCGATCTCGCCAACCATTCCGGGATGATCCAAGTTCTCTAGAACCAAAAGCTTACCTTCGGCGGCCACTTCCACTTCACGGCCGTTGATACCCACGATGCGAGGTTGTTGCAACTTTCCGATCAGCGTGCCGAGGGCGGAATACTTGTTACCATCAGCGTCGACGGCTTTGACCGAAATCAGATCCGTGTAATCGACGTCGGAGTTCGATTTGGTCACTTCGACCTCCACGCCAAGGCGTTTCAGGAGGAATGGTGCGTTCACTTCGTTGACCTCTTCTCCGCTGATCCGACGCAGCCACCCGCGTTGGATTGAGCGAGTCACCGCATTGGCATCGAGATCGATGATTTTGCCCCAATACGTGAACTGCAGCGATTCGATCTGCGCCGGTGCGATCTGTTGCACCAACGTGCCGAGTTTCGCACCGAGATCGAGGTAAGGGCCGAGCACCTTCAGTGCCGCCCCGTCGATCGACGGCATGTTGACGGCATTGCGAATGATATCGTTGCTGAGCACATCGGTGATCTGCTCGGCGATTTCGACCCCGACTGCAGCCTGAGCCTCAACGGTCGAGGCTCCCAAATGCGGGGTTAGGGAAAGATTGGGCAATGTGCGCAGCTCGCTGTCCTCGGCAAGCGGTTCCGACTCGTAAACATCCAAGCCAGCCGCCGCGACTTGGCCGGACTTCAAGGCTTCGATGAGAGCAGTCTCTTTAATGATGCCACCACGCGCGCAATTGAAGATACGAACGCCCGACTTGCACTTCGCGAAGGCGGCTTCGTCGATCATATATTTCGTATCTTCGGTCAGCGGCATGTGCACCGTAATAAAATCAGATTTGGCCAGCAGCTCGTCGAGCTCCACGCCTTCCACCTGCATGGCTTTAGCCCGGCTCGGTGCCAGATACGGATCATAAGCGACGACCTGCATCCCAAAGGCCTGAGCGCGCTTGGCGACTTCACTGCCGATGCGTCCCATACCGATAATCCCGAGGGTTTTCCGAAATAGCTCAACGCCGGCAAAAACTTTACGATCCCAGCGACCAGCCTTCATGGAACCGGCTGCCTGAGGCACTGGACGTGCACCAGACAAAATATGAGTGAAGGTCAGCTCAGCCGTGGCGATGGTATTACCCGAGGGCGTGTTCATCACAACCACGCCGCGTTCCGTGGCGGCTTCGACGTCGACGTTATCCACGCCCACACCGGCTCGGCCGACGACTTTAAGCAATGGTGCGGCGGCCAACACCTCGCGGGTGACCTTGGTTTCAGACCGCACCGCTATCGCGTGCACGTCTTTCACCAACTCGAGCACCTGCTCTGGCGTAGACCCGTAGGCCTCCACAACTTCGAAGCCTGGCTGCTCGCGCAGATAGGCTACTCCTTTGGCTGAGATCTTATCGGCTACGAGTATTTTCATGGAGACAATGGCCATGGATCGAAGTGTTCTGATCCCCCTCCGGCAAGGAAAAGGTGAGTTCATGGGGCAACAAGCCCAAGACAAGAGGCTCTGACCGTTCCCAACCGTGGCAGAATCGTTGCCATCCGCTCTTCACCCATCTGCACTCGTCTTATGAATGAAAGTTCACCCGGGTTCGATCGATTGGGCCAACAAATCTCCTTCATGGTGGAAGTCGATAAACTGAAGGAAGTCTTTCGGCAGACGAAGCTTATCAACAGCGGCCGGCAGGAAAATGACGCCGAACACTCCTGGCACCTCTGCCTGACCGTCATTTTACTCGCCGAACACGCCAATTCGCCTGATTTGAACGTCCTTCATGTGCTCAAAATGGTCATCCTCCACGATCTGGTAGAAATCGATGCTGGAGACACCTTTGCCTACGATGAGGCCGGAATGGTCGATCAACATGAGCGTGAGTCGGTCGCTGCCGACCGGATTTTCGGGATTCTGCCGGCCGACCAAGCCGCCCAATTTCGCGGGATCTGGGACGAGTTCGAGGCGCAGGAAACTCCCGAGGCCAAATTCGCCTTAGCCTGCGACCGCTTCCAACCGATGTTACTCAACGTGATGACCAACGGCGCGTCATGGAAAGAGCACGGGATCACGCATGACCGCGTGGTCGCTCGCAATCAACGCATCGAAAACGGTTCCACTACCATGTGGGAACGGATGTCGACCATGCTCGATGACGCCGTCGCCGCCGGCATCGTCGCGCCTGCTCCGCGTGCAAAGTAACACGGATCAAGCCGCGCCCGCCGGCTGCTGCCTCACGGGCGAAGTAACAAGTGCCAGCAACTGACCTCCGGGGTCGGGTCGTAGACGCATTGCTTTAGCAATTTAGTCACGACCTGATCCCCTTCCCAAGACCGTCCACAGCAGGAACTTCTCTGCCTGAAAATCGGCGGTCCAACCGCTCGATAAACCCGCCTCCGTAGAGAAACTGACTCCCGTGCCTGCGCATACTACAACCACGGCCATCGGCTCATGCACGATCTGGCGGGAAGCTGACAAGATCACCCGGTTCATGCTTTTAACTGAGGACACGGAATCGGTGGCCCCGCCCGATTGGCTTCGTCCCATAATCGAACGCGTGCAGCAACACCTACGCGGCAGTCCCGAAGACTTTTCCGACACCCCCCTTGATTGGGATCTCGCGGCCCCATTCCAACGCCGCGTCTATGAAGCCGCGCTCAAAACCAAGTCCGGCCAAACTGCCACCTACGGCCATCTTGCCAAGGCCATCGGCGAAGTTCCGGCGGTGAGCCGGGCCGTCGGCACGGCGCTCGGCCAAAACCCGTGGCCGCTGCTCGTGCCCTGTCATCGTTTCGGGGGCGCCAACGGCAAAATGACCGGCTTCTCCGCCCCCGGCGGCATGGACACGAAGCTCAAGTTACCCGCAATCGAAGGCAGCCAGATGTTCTCAGTCTGAAGCCGCGGGCGCCCGTAGACGCCCGTGGGCTGCTGCCTCACGGGCGAAGTAACAATTTCCAAGTATCAAGGATCAAGAGCCAGAGGCTCCTCAGGAGCATCTTACTCATACTCGTTCTCTTTCTCTTTCTTTCAGTTTCTCAGAAAAGCGGTGGAGTAGATATAAGTTCAGCCGGGTCCATCAGTGGTTAAAAGGCCTTCCCCTTCAGGTTTCATTTCGCACGGTCGCGCCTGAATAATCATCGAACTCCATGCTTTGTTTCACTTGAATCTGGATCACGAACGACGCACGGTCGTTTACTTTTTAACCGATGATTCCAACCACCATGCGTGCTCTGGCCAAGCTGACCTCAGCTCCCGGCCTCGACCTCATTGAAGCGCCCGTCCCCCGGCCCGGTCCCAGCGACGTGCTCATTCGCGTCAAACGCACCTCCATCTGCGGGACAGACGTGCACATCCACAAATGGGATTCCTGGGCGCAGCAGACCATTAAACCACCCATGATTATCGGTCATGAGTTTGTCGGCGAAATCGTCGATATGGGAGAGCAAGTTGTCGGCTTCGAAGTCGGTGACCTCGTCGATGGCGAAGGCCACATCACGTGTGGACAATGTCGCAACTGCCACGCCGGCCGTCGCCACCTTTGCAACGACACCCAAGGCGTCGGCGTGAATCGCGATGGCGCTTTCGCCGACTACCTTTGTCTCCCCTTCAGCAACGCCGTCAAAGTCGACTCTTCCATTCCGCTCGACGTCCTCTCCTGCTTTGATCCCCTCGGCAACGCCACCCACACCGCCCTGCAATGGGACCTCGTCGGCGAAGACGTATTGATCACCGGCTCCGGCCCCATCGGCTGCATGGCTGCCGCCATTGCCAAACAATCCGCTGCCCGCCACGTGGTCGTGACCGACGTCAATCCGGCCCGCTTAAAAATCGCGACCCAAATGGGTGCGACCGCCGCCGTCAACGTCACCGAAGACAACCTACCCGATGTCCAAAAACGGCTCGGTATGACGGAAGGATTCGACATCGGTCTCGAGATGTCCGGCAACCCCGCTGCGCTCCGTGAAATGATCGACAACATGGCTCACGGTGGCCGTATCTCGTTACTGGGAATCATGCCCGGAGAATCCGCCATCGATTGGAACAAAGTTGTCTTCAACATGCTCACGCTTCGGGGTATCTACGGTCGCGAGATCTACGAAACCTGGTATAAGATGACCGCCCTCATTCAAAATGGTTTGGATATCTCACCGGTCATTTCCCACCGCTTCGCCTGCACTGATTACGCCGAAGCCTTCGACCTCATGATCTCCGGAAAATCCGGGAAAATCATCCTGAACTGGGAGGACTAAGTCCTCCCAGAAGTGCCAAGCGCGCCAAGGCGCGAAGTATCAAGTTCCAAGTATCAAGAAATTAACCGCTGGGGTCATGTCGTAGACAAGTTCTACGCAGCGGAGCGCAGTAAACTTATCACGACGTGACCCCTTCCCCAATACCGCTCAAAGTATCACTAAACGCCAACCACACGGAGCATTCCACCGCCGTCCTGTCGATTCCTTCCACTTGATACTTGGAACTTGATACTTGTTACTTCGCACGTGGGCGAAGGCCCACTTGCGTTCACGACGTGATCCACTTCCCCAAAACCGCCCACCGCGCCGATGCGCGAGGTATCAAGAGACTGACTCCAAACCCAATCTCAGCCCATCGCCCATCTTACTCGTTCTCTTTCTCGTTCTCGTTCTCGTTCTCGTTCTGAAAAATCATTAGAGTGGATTCGTAAAAACCCGTCCGCCATTCCCCAAATCGTCTGCCCCCTTTCTAGACTCCGACCAAATCGTAATTCGTAAATCGTAATTCGTAAATCCAATGACACCCGCTTACCGCCAACATCTGCAATCGACTCTCGAGTCGATTGAGGCCGATGGACTCTTCAAACGCGAACGCATCATCGGTTCCGCCCAAGGCACCCACGTCACACTCGAGGACGGCCGCGAGGTGCTCAATTTTTGCGCCAATAATTACCTCGGTCTCGGCAACCACCCCGACCTCGTCGCCGCTGGCCACGCCGCGCTCGACCGTTGGGGTTACGGCGCCGCTTCCGTGCGTTTTATCTGCGGGACCCAAGGCGTTCATCGCGAACTCGAGCAGGCCCTCACCACTTTCCTTCGCACCGAAGACACCATTCTTTTTGGCTCCTGCTTTGATGCCAACGGCGGCGTATTCGAAACCCTACTCACCGCCGAAGACGCGGTCATCAGTGACTCCCTCAATCACGCCTCCATCATCGACGGGGTGCGCCTCTGCAAAGCACAGCGATTCCGCTACGCCAATCGCGATCTCGCCGACTTGGAGAAACAACTCCAAGCCGCCGACACCGCCGAAGCTCGCTTTAAACTCGTTGTCACCGATGGCGTCTTCTCCATGGACGGCTTCATCGCGCCACTCCGCGAGATCTGCGACCTCGCCGACAAATACGACGCGCTTATTATGGTGGATGACAGCCACGCGGTCGGATTCATGGGACCCAACGGTCGCGGCACGCCCGAACTCTGCGGCGTTGAAGACCGGATCGACATCAACACCGGGACCCTCGGAAAAGCATTAGGCGGCGCTAGCGGCGGATACATCAGCGGACGTCAAGAGATCATCGACCTGCTCCGCCAACGTGCTCGCCCCTACCTGTTCTCCAACACCCTCGCACCCACCATCGCCGCAGGTTCGCTGGCCGCCCTCGAACTCCTCACCGCGTCCACCGAACTTCGCGACAAACTCGAAGCCAACACCCGCTATTATCGCGTGGGGCTTGAAGCTGCCGGGCTCACCCTGCAACCCGGAGAGCATCCCATCGTTCCCGTAATGGTGGGGGATGCTGCGCTGTCTCAAAAAGTTTCCGCCCGGCTGCTCGAACTCGGCGTCTACGCCATCGGATTTTTCTTCCCCGTCGTGCCGAAAAACCAAGCGCGTATTCGCACTCAAGTCTGCGCCGCCCACACCACCGCCGACCTCGACACCGCCATCGGCGCGTTCACCAAAATCAAACAAGAGTTCGGGCTTTGATTCAAAGGCAATCCTCCCCCATTCCCTCAGTCCGGTTTTAGTTTTTCCGCTTTTCAGTTTTCAGCATTTTGCCCCCCCGTCACTCCTCCCTCGGAGACCAACCCCCTCACTCCCCGCATCGCTCAGGCATGTCAATGATATCCTTCCTCAATCGAATCCGCCCCGCTTCGTTAATCTTTCTCGTCAGCTGTTCACTGCTTTCCTCCGCCGAGAAGAAACTCAACGTGCTACTCATTCTCGTTGATGACCTGAAACCAACGATCCGTTCGTTTGGTGACGCCGTCGCCATCACGCCAAACCTGGATCGACTTGCCGCGAGTGGCCTGCGATTTGAGATGGCCTACTGCAATCAATCCGTGTGCATGGCTTCACGCTATAATCTGTTGTTAGGTAGCCGATCGACATCGACGGGGTTTTACAATTTCGGGACCCAATTTCGAGAAGTGTATCCCGATGCGGTTACACTGCCTCAGCATTTCATGAACAACGGCTACGTGGCGCACTCGATGGGGAAGATCTTCCACATCGGCCACGGCAATACCAATGACGATGCTTCCTGGAGCGTTCCCCATCATGCCGACAAGGTGATCGAATATGTGCTCCCCGAGAGTAACCATCGTGAACTCACGCGCGAAGAGGCCCTATTTTCCAATCAACGCTCCCGTGACGAAAATGGTCCGCTTCCGCGAGGCGCCGCTTGGGAAGCACCCGATGTCTTGGATTACGCTTATGCCGACGGACGCATCGCAGAGACGGCCGTGGACCGGATGCGTTGGCTGAAGGATAATGAGGAGAAACCATTCTTCTTGGCCGTCGGATTTGTGCGGCCTCATCTCCCCTTTTCCGCCCCCAAGAAATACTGGGATATGTATGACCGGAACAAACTACCGATGCCCGAATATGTCGATGCACCGAAAGGGGCCCCCGAGTATGCCGTCAAACGACGCGGAGAAATCATGGCGTTCAAACCCATCCCCACCACGGAACCGTTTCCCGACGACCTCACGCAGCAACTCATCCACGGTTACTACTCCAGTGTTTCTTATATGGATGCACAGTTAGGCAAGGTGCTCGACGGGTTGGAACAGCAGGGTTTGGCGGACGATACCATCGTGGTTCTTTGGGGCGACCATGGCTGGCACCTGGGCGATCATGGTTCCTGGACCAAACACAGTAATTACGAGCAGGCGAATCGCATTCCTATCATCATCGTAGCCCCGGGTGTGACCAAGCCAGGATCCGTGACTCACCAGTTGGCGGAGACCGTCGATATTTATCCGACGCTCGCAGCACTAGCCGGCTTGGCCCCACCGAAAACCTCCCAGCCTATTGATGGACTGGATCTCACTCCAGTGATGCTGGACGAACAAAAGCGCATCCGCGATTACGCGTATCACGCCTACTCCAAACAAGGAAGAATGGGTCGTGCCATTCGCGATTCTCGCTACCGCCTGGTGGAGTGGAGCAATGATGAGGAAGTCGAGTATGAGCTCTACGACTACCAGGAAGACCCTCTCGAAACGGTCAACATCGCCTCATCAGACCAGAAGGCCTTGGCGAGAATGCAGGCACTCTTGGCCACAGAACCGGCCGCCAAACCGCGAGTGCAACGTCGCCGCTAGCCTCCCAACGCGCGCTGATGCGCGCGAAGTAACAAGTTCCAAGTAACAAGACGCTAACCGACGGGGTCAGATTGTAGACGCATTGCGCAGCAATTTAGTCACAACCTGATCCCCTTCGTTCGCGCGGACGCACTCGAAGTTCCAAGTATCAAGTAACAAGAAACCGCCCGCTGGGGTCATGTCGTAGACAAGTTCTACGCAGCGGAGCGTAGTCAACTTATCACGACGTGACCCCTTCCCCTGAACCGCTCGAAGTATCAACAATCGCCACGCACACGGAGCCTTCCATCACCGTCCTGCCGATGCCTTCCACTTGATACTTGGAACTTCGCACCTGGGCGAAGACCCACTTGCGCCCACCACCATCCGCCCCCCCCCCCCAAACCCCCC
>MEHZ011595711.1_pt1 | contig 41457 bp, 37 predicted proteins | sample 897221 | NCBI WGS metagenome assembly MEHZ01 (sample SAMN05514161, study PRJNA337945) | marine metagenome | isolation source: marine surface water | place: Arctic Ocean | collected 2007-12-13 | reverse complement strand
TCGGCGGAATGACATGGCCGTCTTCGAACTGCATTGGGGTTACCAACAGGTCGGCATGGATGCCCGACCAATCGCGGATGCTCTCCAGGATTAAGAAGTTGGGCGAGCAGGTCGCGAGTTGCACGTTGGCGGCGCCCACGATTGGCCCGCAATACAGATGCGGGGCAAGCTGCGCGCCATTGGCTTCGGCCATGGCCCCGATCTTCTTGGCTTCGAGCAGACCTCCGACCCGGCCCAGATTCATCTGTAGAATCGATGCCGCTTTCAGGTCGAGCAAGCGGGCGAACTCGGCTTTGGTGGTGAGCCGTTCGCCAGTCGCGATCGGAATGGTTGTTTGGGACGCCACCTTGGCCATCTCGGCAGGATTGTCCGGGGGGACCGGCTCTTCGAACCACAACGGGTCGTACTGCTCGAGACGCCGGGCCAGCCGCAAGGCACCCGACGCAGTGAATTGGCCATGGGTGCCAAACAGGATGTCGGCCTTCGTCCCAACGGCCTCGCGAACCGCAGCGACCATCCGCTCACATAGATCTAGTCGTTCGAGTGTCGGCTGATGCCCGTCGAATGCCGAGTACGGGCCGGCCGGGTCAAACTTCACTGCGGTGAACCCGCGGCTGACCTCGAAGGCTGCTCGTTCGGCTGCAGTTTCAGGGTCGCTGTAGATGTCGGCGGTGTCGTCTGGTTCGGGATAGAGGTAGGTGTAGGAACGCAGAGTGTCGTGAACTCGCCCACCAAGCAGCTGGTAGGCAGGCTTGTCGACTTCCTTGCCGATGATGTCCCAGCAGGCCATTTCGAGCGCACTGACACAACCCATCAGCGAAATATCTGGCCGATGCGAGAAGCCCGACCCGAGACATCGATGCCAGAAGCGTTCGATCTCGAAGGGGTCGTTGCCGATCAGATGCCGTTCGGCAATATCGCGGATCATGATCGGAACAACATCGGGCCCAAAGGTTGCGCCGTAATGCTCGCCGTAGCCAACGACACCAGTGTTGGTGACCAGCTTGACGAAGATGAAGTATTCGCCGCCGAACTCGCCAGGTCGGTTGCCAACAACGAATGTCTCGAGTTCTTCGATGTGCATCAGCCGGCTCCTGTGGTGTCTGGGTGGTCGAACAGGATCACATTGCGAACGGCCTGGCCGTTCTTGACCGAGTCGATTGCCTCATTGATGTCGTCGAGGGGGTACGTCCCGGTGATGAGCTCGTCGAGCAGCAATTCGCCGTTTTGGTACTTAGAGATGAGTTCGGGAATGTCGATGCCAATGGTTGAGGTGCCCATCTTCGAACCCAAAATCGACTGGTTCATAGCAGCCATGGTGACCGGGTCGATGGTGGCCGTGACCCCGCTGGCTGGCATGCCGACGATAACCACGGTGCCGTTCGGAGCGAGCAGCGTTGGGGCTTGTTCAATCGGCTGTTGGGCCCCAACAGTCACCAGCACGTAATCGGCCATCGCCCCGCCGGTGATGGCCTTGACCGCCTTGCCAAGGTCGTGGTCAGCGCTGTTGACCATGTCGGTCGCCCCAAATGTGCGGGCTGCCTCGAGTTTCTCGTCGGATAGGTCGACGGCGATGATCGTGGATGCTCCGGCGAGCCGGGCACCCTGCACCGCGTTCAGGCCGACACCACCGGTGCCGATCACGACCACAGATGCCCCGGCTTCGATCTTGGCGGTATTCGTGGCAGCTCCCACGCCAGTAATCACGCCACATGCCAGCAAGGAAGCCGGTCCCATGGCCATTTCTGGGTGGATGACGACGATCTGCGACTGATCAACCACCGCCCGGTCAGCGAACGCAGCAGTGCCCAGCCCATGAGCGACCGGGTTGCCGTCGGCGTCGGAAAGGGGAGTGGGATGGTTCGTCAACTCGCCGGTGCAGGTAACCGACACGCCAGCCTGACAGTTGCGACACGTCCCGCACGACTTGATCAAGGTGATGACGACGTGATCGCCAACGCTGATCTCAGAAACGCCGTCGCCGACTATTTCGACCACACCCGCAGCTTCGTGTCCCCACACTGCTGGTAGCCGTCCACCCCACGCTCCGTCGAAGAAGTGGATATCGCTGTGGCAGACCGCCGAGGCAAGAACCCTGACTTGTACCTGCCCAGACTTGGGGGCGGCCAGGTGAAGATTTTCTATCGAGAGGGGTTCGCCGAATACTCGGCACACCGCTGCCCTGATTGGTGTAGAAGTCACGGCCGGAACCGTAGTTCGCGGTCAAGCCCTGGGTGGGCCCACCGGTTACACAGTGCCAACGGACGTTGGCCGGTTGGCCCACCCACGATCATCTGATCGAAGTTGACCATTGTTTCGGGGTGTTCCTGCCTTGTTGTCAAAGAGAAAGCACACAGTTACATGATGCATCTCGGTTCAGGAACGGACCCTGCGAAGGTTCCGACGAAGAAGTCGGTCACACAACGTGTAGTTCCACGTCTTAACACACAACTACTCTGGGCTCGAGGGCTTCGCCCTTGGGTTTGGCACCGAGTGACTCCGGCCTCACAGACGTTGCATTGCGCAGCGACAGTTTGCGAGGTAGCCCAAACGGCAGAGCAGGTGGCTGTGAAACACCGTCAGTAAAGCACCGTCAGTGAAGGTTCGAATACTTCCCTTGCAGCACATGCACGGGCTGTTTACCGGCTCGTACAGCGGGTTTTCAATCCGAAGGACGGAGTCCAATTCTCGGTCGGGTTACGAAACGTAGGCAGCACAAAGCGTCAGGGTGTCAACGGCCAGCACGGCAGTCTCCAAAACCACAAGTCAGGGTTCGCATCCCTGTCGCCGATCTCGACTTCGCTCAGCGGACCTGAGGATCTACCACCTGCGTACTACCTCCGGTACAACACGCAGCTTCTGCTGGCCTGGTTGCGTACTACCTCCGGTACAACACGCAGCTTCTGCTGGCCTGGTTGGCTACAGGTTGAGATTTCAGGTTTACAACATGGAATCCTGAGCGCGATTCTCCGGTGCTACAGCTTGGCCTTGATCTGCGGCAGCAATGTGGCCAGGCGCTTGCGGTTTGCACCCAGATCGCTCTTGCCGACGCGTGATGCGCTACGGAAGTGGACCTTCTCTCCGTCGGTATCGACCAGGAACGACACGTCGTCCTTGAAGCGAAAGATCATCGAGACGAACACGGCGTCGATACGGTTCTCGGACCGGTTCGTGATTGTGGCGCGGTCCGACGACTCGATGACCTGAGCGATTGCATTGATCGCTGTGTCAGCTGGACCGTCGTAGTCGAGCGCTTCGATGTAGTGCTCAGTATCGGACGGATCTTCCTGCGAGCAAACACAGTTCGGCGACGAAGGGCACGGATCAAGGCTCATGCTCCGACGCTACCGGCTAGGGCTCGGCTCTCTTCTTGGTGTGGTAGCTCAGAGGGCAGAGCGGCTGGTTGAAGCACAGCATGTTGACAGTTCGAGTCCGTCTGGCAGTCTGGTACCGCTCCTTCTCCGCTCGGCGGCTCTGATGATCCGTTGACGTGGCAAACCTGCGTGTTGTACCGGAGGTTGTACGCAGGTTTGCTTCAGTCGATGTCGACGGAGCCGGTAAGGATGCCATCACAGTTCAACAGGTCTTGCATCCGCTAGAAGCGGCGACCACCTGTCGCCAGGAATGTGATGTCGCGGGTACACGCATACGGTTGGCGTTCGTTGGTGAAGCTGGCCTGCTCAATGACTTCGTCGAGAACCGCAGTTCGCTCTCGTCGGAACGAATGATCGTGCGGTTGAGGGGCGGGAAGTCATCGCCAGGGCCAGACTGCGCTCTTTCTTCGACATAGCTGTCATCGATCAAGGGCATGAACTCGACCGAACCCAAGTCCTCGGGGCCCCTGCTGACCCGCTGCACAGCGAGTTCGCTAGTGCCAGCACGGCGACTGTGACCCTGCTCAGCGACTGCTGCCAGCGTTGGCGCGGCCGTTGGCACAGACGTCGGCCTTGGTGAGGGAGGAGTGGCCGACGCTTTCGATAGTCAGCGAAGAGTTTGGTGCAATCGTCGATGAGAAACATCCCGGTAACCGGTATCTCACACTGCTGCGCTAAGCGGTCATCCCCCTCGGAACGGCCGAACTGGACGTGGCGACTGTCCCTGCAATCGGTGGACCATCCCGAAGAGAACAACGAAGCGCATGTCTTTGCAGCTCAGTGGGCGCAGCGCTGGCGTGCGGTCCCAGGGTTACAGATCGCAGGGTCTATCTCGGCCTGTAGGGCACTGTCTTGATACCGCAGTTGTCGCCGGTGCGAACCCAGTCATTACTGGTTATACCCGCTTAGTTCAGTTGGGTCGGCCGCTCCGTTCGCTTACCGAGTGCTTGTTGTGCTGCGCGCCTTGCAGGGCAAGGCCCAGGGTCATTGGGTTCGTTCGAGCCCATCATCGGGTACAGGGCACGGCCGCCAATTTGAGGCTATGTTTTTGGCGGCTGACGGCAGGAGAGACATATGGACATTGAAACGCTGCGAGGTTTCGAACTCTTCGAAGGCATGAGCGACGACGAACTTGTACGCAACGTCGCTCTCTTCGAGCCGATCCGCCGTCTGGCTGGTGAACGAGTCACCAAGGAAGCTGACTTTGGTTACTCGCTGTTCCTCGTGGTGAGTGGCCGACTCAAGGTCGATATCGGCGGCGATGAGATCGCCGAGATCGAAGCAGGTGACTGCTTCGGCGAGGTTTCCCTGGTGACTGGTGAGAAACGTAATGCGACGGTCACGGCGCTCGAGACCTGCGAACTCGCAAAGATTATGAATTGGGACTTTGAGACGCTGCTAGCCGAACACCCCATTCTGGCGGGCCGTATCAAGGCCATCGCCGGCGCTCGGACCCACGAATAGTCGCGTACTGGACGACCGTGATCACGACAGACGTGGCGATTGTTGCCTGCTGATCCTGGCTAGCTCGTCGGCGACAATCGGTGTCGAAAAGCATGTCTGAACGCGACGGTTTCGCGCGCTGCCACAGCACCCGGCTCTGGAAGGGCAAGCCGAGAGATGGCGACGGCAACCCGTTGCTGGCTGGTCGAGCGCAAGCCTGACGGGTCCCCCCGCTCCACCCACGAGGCCAGCGAACATTAAAACGACCCATATTGAGCTGCGCCGATTCGTTCGGTGCGTCACACTGGTGGCTGCACGCACGGACCGAAGATCACCTATGGAGGAGGACAGCCATGTCTGTATTGCTATTGAACGCCTCCTATGAACCGCTGACTGTCGTCTCGTGGAAGCGAGCAATGACACTGGTTATTAGTGGCCGGGCTGAGATGGTTGAGCAGGCGGGAGACCGCGTTGTGCGATCGGCAGGTGGGGCAGAGTTTCCGCTACCGCATGTTGTTCGACTCATGACGATGGTGACGTTCGCTGGCATGCGAGCCCATCGGTCGCCACGCTTTTCGAAGTCAGCGTTGAGTGCTCGTGATGACCGCCGGTGCCAAGTCGCCAAGTGCGGCGACCATGGGTCGACGGTGGACCACCTCGTCCCACGTTCCCGTGGCGGGGAGACGTCATGGGAGAACTGCGTGCTCATGTGCCCAGCGCATAATTCTCGCAAGGGTGACAAGCTGCTCGGTGAACTGGGGTGGAATCTCAAACGACTCCCGAGTGCGCCAGTAGGTTCCATCGTGCTCACACCGGCCCACAGCTCCGAATGGAACCGCTGGGTCGTACCCGCCTGACTTGCTCAGCGAACGCTCGGAACAACGTTTGATCTGACCACGCAACACTTGGTGGCGGAAACCGCTTTGCGGCGCTGACCGTCGACGAGAACGATTGCGTGCAGATCGTGCGGACCGAGGTCCATGCGGGTCGGGCAACCCGTTCGCTCCGGAGCACATCGGCAAGGCTCGCAATGTGGTGAAGAAGGTTTTGGACGGGCTGCTGGTGGACCCGACTTGACATGTTTCGTGCTGGGCCCAAAAGCGTTCGAGCAGGCCATCCATGCCTTCATCTGCGCACAGGACTTCGCACTCGCCAAAGCCAAGCTTGGAGGGACCGTAGAACAGGACGCTCGGACACAGTCGTGGGCGCACTCACCACCAAGGCGTCGAGAGCCGGCACTCCTTGGCCCGGAAGTATGGTTTTTGAGAACGCAGCGAGCGGTGATGGATGGATGTTGAGTCGTACGCCATGTAGCGCTCAGCAGCCTCCTAACGAGGTGACCCACGGCCGTCGTCCCTCCGGCTTAGCAGCAGTAACGCCGGCCCCCAAGGTCTCCGGGACTGTCCAGACTTCAGCTCGGCCAGCGTTTGCGAGGCCTGCGAACTACCCCTGACTTTCGTCGAGTCTTACGACAGGTTCAGCGGTGAGGGACGACCTGCAGGTCATACAGCCATTACAGGACCAGGCGAATGCCTTGAGCAGCCAATGGTCCCCGGACCTCTAACGCAATCAGCTCAGACAGGACGAGCGCAGCGAATCCGAACTACCCGCCGTAGAGGCCGAGGGCTTCGACCTGGTCATCAGCGATGTGGTAGCTCTCACTGTCGTCGGGAAACGAGCCAGAACGCACATCGGCCACATAGGCACTGATGCCGGTAATGCTGTCGGCTTTCAGGTTGGCGTATTGGCGAACGAACTTCGGCACGAAATTGTCTTGCATGCCCAGAAGGTCGTGCAAGACAAGGACTTGCCCGTCACAACCCGGCCCGGCGCCGATGCCGACGGTAGGAATGTCGAGCGATGCGGTGACCATGTCACCAACCTCGCGTGGGACACCCTCGAGCACGATCGCGAAACAACCCGCGGTCTGAAGCGCCCGGGCCTCGGCGACCAAGGCATGTGCCGCCTTGGCGCTCTTGCCTTGCACCCGAAAGCCGCCCATGGCATGCACCGACTGTGGAGTGAGCCCAATATGGCCCATCACTGGAATGTGCGCATCGATGAGCGCTTCGATCATGGGGACCCGCGTGCGGCCACCCTCGAGCTTGATCGCGCCGGCACCCGCTCGAATCAGCTTGGCTGCATTTCGCAGCGTGTCCTCGGTGGACACGTGATAGCTCATCCACGGCAGGTCGCCCACGATGAGCTGCTTAGGCTTGGCCCTGGCGACCGCAGCAGTGTGGTGCACCATGTCCTCGATGGTGACCGAGAGTGTGTCGTTGTACCCGAGCACGACCATGGCTAGCGAGTCGCCCACCAGGATCATGTCGGCGTCGGTTTCGCCAATCATGCACCCGGACGGGTAATCCGCAGCGGTGACCATGACGATGTGTTTTGCCCCACGCGCCACTTTACGACCGGTCAACACAGGCGCCGTCAGCCGTTTAGCCATCTTGATTCTCCTTGCTGCACATCAGTGCAAAACCATCAGATGCCATTCGGCTGCCCACAGTCGATTCGAATGTATAACACCGCCGTAAGCGATTTCTACTCGGGTCGATATCACTCGGCTTCACTGGTCGCTTCAGCCGATGACTCACCTGACGCGACCGCTGGTGGTGTCGATCCACCCGGTCGTTCAAGTATGGAACGGCGCACCAAATGGTTCCATGAGCACGCTTGACATACCTCCACGACAAAGGTGACGTGAGTGCCCGGCCGTTTGGCTAATCGGGCCAGCTCGCCACGCAGGGTGATACAGCGACCATGTTTCGGGAGTCGCGGCCCAAATACGTACGTGACCTGCACGAGTCGGACCCGCTTGCAGATCGGACAGTCACCCTGGACGCGCCGGCCGACTTCGCGTGCGGCTCGGACGAGCTCAGGATGGGCATCGCATACCTCGCCGAGGTCCAGCACCCCGCGGCGATAGTCAGCCAGCACCGACGCGCGAGTAAGCCGGTAGTCGATATGGCCTTCGGAGTTTCCGGTGGTGGTCGGCGGCACGCGAAACACAGCACCCACGATCGTAGGTCGAGAATGGCTCCGCGCGCCTAGCAGTGCGCTGAAGAAGGCCAGAAAACAGCCGAAGGCGGACTACCCAAAACGCCTCAGGCTAGCCGGGACCCCAAGACCAACAAGCCAGAAAACAGCCGAAGGCGGACTACCCGAAACGCTATTCCTTGGGCTGGAATTGCGGTTTCCAAAAACGCTGTAGCGGTTGATAAATGATCGTCGAGACATGCTGTATCCGTTTGTGAACCCCCGGCGAGGTCACACACAGCACGCTGGTTGTGTGCAGTGAGGCACGGTCACCGGCGGCTGGCTGCTTCACCATGAATACAGCCATACCAAAGCGAGGGAGCCGACGACATGACCTATCCAATGACTCTCACACAACCAGTCACGACGAACACGCACCGAGTAAGCATCCGTGCGGAATTTGGTTTGGCGCGAGCTAGCCGGAACGACCGGTTACTCGTGTGTCGCACGGTATTGGCGATCTCAGAAGAGGCTCGCATCCATGCCCAAATGCGCTACCGCCACATAGTTGACTGACGCACCTCGAGGTTTCCACCTGCGTACTACCTCCGGTACAACACGCAGGTTGCTCGGGTTCGTTAGCTTTAGCGGGTGCAACGACCGCGTCATAGAGTCGCTGCGCTGGTGCGCTCTAACCACCTGGTCATGGATGCACAGACCCGAGAGCTACGAGGGTCAGTTGGCAGATGGCTGGCCAGCCCACCAGGTCAGCAGCATGGTTTGCTGCGCCGCTGGTGTGAGCGGGCCGTTGGCGAAATAGCCGTCTCGCAGAAACTTCTGTGCCGCACCAATCATCGGCCCAGGTCCGACGTCGAGTAGCGCCATGATGACGCCGCCGTCCAGGAACGTCGGGTCAGCGCTGCCTTCTCGGGCCAACAACGCTTGGACCGCCTGCTCGAAGGATGCGACATTGTTCGGGTCCTTGGCCAGGACGGCGGCCAACCCAAGTGCAACTGCACGATCCTCGCAACTGTCAATCCAGCGACGAACCATTTCATCATCGGCGTCGGTTCGCTCGATCACCTGCAGAGCTGACCGGCTCATCCGCACGATCCGGCGCTCATTGTCCTTGGACAGCCGGAGCCGTTCGCACAGCGCATACACACCCTCGGCAGTGCCAAAGAGCGTGACGGCGATTCCGGCGAGCCGTTGATGCCAGTCTGGCGGCAGCTCATCAGCCACCTTGATCGCATGAGCCATTCGTGGTTGCACCTGCTCGATCAGCGCTGGTTCGCCATAACTCACGACTTCGGCCAGCAGCCCAGTCTCGGCCAGAAAGGCCAACCCAACCCGAGCTGACTCCAGCCCCAGCAGTCGCCGCAGCTCAACACCAATGCGTTCAATCGCGACGATGCGCAGCCGCTCATGCAGCGTCGTTGCTGATGCGGTCAATTCATCTTCAGGCACGAGCGCATACTTGGTCGCAAACCGGGCGGCACGCAGCATGCGCAACGGGTCATCGGTGAACGAGATGTCGGCACTCAAGGGGGTACGAAGTCGCCGCGCCGGCAGGTCCGTAGCACCGCCGAAGGGATCAACCAGTTCACCACCGGGCAACTCGATCGCCATTGCGTTGACCGTGAAGTCGCGACGCGAAAGGTCAACACCGATGTCGTCACCAAAGCTCACCGTGGGCTTGCGAGAACCGCTGCTGTAGCTTTCGGCTCGGTGGGTGGTGATCTCATAATCACGACCCGCTGATCGAAGACCAATCGTGCCGAACCGTTCGCCCTGTGTCCACAAGTCATCAGCCAATGACGAGACGATGCGCTTGATCTCAGCCGGCAACGCGTTGGTCGTTAGATCGATATCACTGCTCGTATCCAACGGCTCATCGAGCCATTGATCGCGCACGATTCCCCCCACAAGAAACAGCCGATAGCCAGCCTGGGCAAACAACTGGCCAAGTGGCTTGACCTCGTCGAGCACCTCGTCGAGGTGAGTGAAGGTCATGGCAACGTCGCAAAATGGTTGATGGCTATGTCGATCATTTCGACTCCTGGGCCACCATTCGTTGGCCGTTCCGTGTCAAAGGACTGATCGACGATCGTCGCCATCACCGCGGCCGCTGACTCGGTCAGTGCCGTCAGGTCGTACCCGCCCTCGAGGAAGACGATCCGACGTCGCACAGGAGCAATCTCAAGGATTCGCGCAGTCAGTAACGCATAGTCGCCGGCGCTCAGACCCATGTTGGTGATCGGGTCGGCCCGATGCGCATCAAAGCCGGCCGAGATGAGAACCCACGTTGGTTCAAACGCGTCGACATGTGATGCCACATGTCTGTCCCAGGCCTGGCTGTACACGTCGCCGGTAGCACCAGGGGGAAGCGGCACGTTGATCGTGGTGCCGATGCCGTCACCTCGGCCCGATTCATCGATTCGACCAGTTCCTGGGTAACAGGGCCACTGATGAAACGACACGAACAGGACGCGCTGGTCATCGAAGAAGATGTCTTGGGTGCCATTGCCGTGGTGGGCGTCATAGTCGACGATCAGCACCCGTTCGCCGGCATCGGCGAGCGCGGTGGCGGTCACGGCAACACTGTTAAAAAGACAGAAACCCATGGACTCAGCCTTGGTCGCATGGTGACCGGGCGGACGCACAGCACAGAAAGCCGTGTCGGCTTCGCCTCGGCGTAAACGCTCAATCGATTCGAGTCCGGCGCCAGCTGCATAACGGGCTGCATCGAACGATGCAGGCGCTACCACCGTGTCCATGTCGATACGACCTCCGCCGCGAACGCTGACTGCCTGGATCATGTCAACGAGTTCCTGGGTGTGCACGCCAGCCAGCAGCTCGAGGGGCGCCTGCGGTGCCTCTATCAGCGTGACCGCTTCTCGAAGATCGGCGCGATCCAGGGCCGCATCAACAGCATGAAGTCGGAGTGGGCTCTCGGGATGCATCTCGCCGGCGGTGTGCTCGATGCATCGGTCATTCGTGACAAACAGCACCTGTTGACTTTAGGCCTTGTCGTCGCTGAGCAGCCGCCGCATTCACTGGACGTCATCATGACGAACGTCCCTGCGGTTCCGCACAGCTCGCAGCGGCGAGCAATACTGTCCAGATGGCAACGCGCACCATGGTCTATCTCGGGCGTGACCGCGTGCAGATCGGTCCGTGGAAAGCATCGGGCACGGTCGCGAACCTGATTCCGTTTCCGGCTCGAGACCGGCTGCCCATCGATGCCGTGTACAAGACCATCGACGAAGCCATCGAGCATGGCTTCACCGCGGCGTACACAGCAGCCCTTAGCCCGAGCCAGGCCGAACCCTTCTTCGACGCCGGATTCAGTCTGCACGAAGAACTTCATCTGCTGCGCCGTGATCTCAATAGCGAAGCCGCTGTTACCCGAGGTTCGACCCGCCGAGCCCGCCGAGCCGACTGGGACGAGATCCTGGAACTTGATGCGTTGGCGTTTCACGAGTTCTGGCAGTTCGATCGTTTCGCGTTGGCTGATGCCATCCGCGCAACCCCCCGACACCGGTTCCAGGTGATCAAGTCCGTGCCCGTGCACGGCTATCACGTGACCGGCCTGGCAGGAATAAACGCATATATCCAGCGAGTAGCGGTGCATCCAGAGGCGCAACGTATGGGATATGGGAAGACGTTGGTCAACGACTCGCTGCGATGGGCATGGCGTAATGGTGCGAGCATCGCCCAGGTCAACACCCAAGTCACGAATGAACGCGCCGTCGCTCTGTACGAGCGGTGCGGATTCTCGTTTGCCCCGCACCGGCTGCTCGTCCTTCACCACGACTTCGAACGCAGTGAGACCAATCGCTCGCCGGACCCACCGATCTACACCTGAGCGCCTCAGAATCTACATTTGTGGATCAGCGCCGGGAATCTGACCCGACCCTTACCGGGTTACCTCTCTATGCCCACGCAGACCAAGCCCAAGGTTCTCACCACCAAGACGTTCGACGCCGCCATTGCTGACCATCGCGTCGTGTTGGTAGATTTCTGGGCCACATGGTGTGGCCCATGCAAATCCATGGCCCTCGACCTGGAACAGATCGCCCGTGAGAGCGAGGACGACGTCTTGATCGCCAAGGTCGACGTGGACAAGGAACGCCAGCTCGTCGAGCGCTTCGGCATCCAATCCATGCCCACGATCATCACGTTCCACGAAGGCGAATTACACAGCACCTATGTAGGTGCGGTGCCCGCTGCTGGGTTACGCGCTGCACTCGACCAAGCACAGAAGCCAAAGCGCAAGGGCCTGTTGCGCTCCATCTTCGGCAGCTAACGCAGTGCCGATTGTCCTCGATTGCTAACAAACCAGGACTGGCCACACCTAACGTTGGTTCATGCACGATGTCATCGTTCTCGGTACCGGTGTGGCGGGGCTCGTCGCAGCCATTGCTGCCCATGACCAGGGCGCTGACGTCGCTATCTTCGATAAGAGTGATCTTCTGGGCGGCACGACTGCGATGAGCGGCGGCATCATCTGGATGCCGAACAATCATCTGCAAGAAGCCGCCGGCGTGACCGACTCTCGGGAGCAGGCACTTGCCTATCTCGACGCACTCTCGCTCGACATGATTGACTCAGACATGGCGGCGGCGTTCGTGGACAACGGGCCCCTGGCACTGCGCTACGTCCATGAGAACACGCCATGTGAGTTCAGCCTGCTCTCGACTTATCCCGACTATCACCCGGAACACGCTGGCGGATTACCTGGTGGCGGCCGGTCCGTCGACAACATGGTATTTCCGTACCCGACGCTCGGCGAATGGGCTGGTCTCATCCGCAACCAGCGCGGCGCTATGCCGGTCGCTCTGGCTGAGACCCCGCTGGGTGGTGCGACCTCGTCACCGGACCCGTCGCTGCTAAATGAACGGCTTGCCAATGGTGAGAACGGCATGGGGCTTGCACTTGTTGGAGGATTGCTGCGCGCCTGTCTAGATCGCGGCATCGAACCCAAACTCGGCTGGCGTGCACAGGAACTGCTGCTCGACAACGGCCGCATAACCGGCGTGCGTTTCGATGTTGACGGTCAATCACATTCGCTCGAGGCCACAAACGGTGTAGTCGTGGCCACCGGTGGCTTCGAATTCAACCCGGACCTCGCCAAGTCGTTCCTCCGCGGCCCCATGACCGGACCAGCGGGCTCACCAGAAAACACCGGCGACGGGTTGGTGATGGCAATCGAAGCCGGCGCTCGGCTTGCCAACATGGGCAACTCGTGGTGGGTGCCGGTAACTCGTGTTCCCGGCGAAGAACAGTTCGGTGCACCCAAGGTGCACCTGATCCTGCTGGAACGCACCCGACCCGGTTCACTAATGGTCAACCGCTCCGGCCAGCGCTTCTGCAACGAGGCCGGCAATTACAACGCCATGGGTGGTGTGTTCCACCAGTTCGATCCAGTGAGCTTTGACTACCCGAATCTGCCGTCATGGTTGGTGTTCGACCATGAACACAAGCAACGCTACGACGTTGCATCTGCACCAGCAGGCGACGAGACTCCCGACTGGATTGCAACAGGCGACACGATCGACGACCTGGCTGCGGCGATCGGCGTAGATCCAACAACCCTGGTCTCAACCGTCGACCGCTTCAACGAGCACAGCATCGCTGGCCATGACCCTGATTTCCACCGCGGCAAGAGCGCCTATGACACCTTTAACGGCGACCAAACCTTGCCAGGCATCCGCGCAACACTGGGGCCGCTGACAACAGGACCGTTTCACGCCATCAAGATTGAACAAGGTTCACTTGGCACCAACGGCGGACCCAAGACCGACGCGCGCGGCCGTGTACTCGCCCAGCGCGGCGGTGTGATCGAAGGCTTGTGGGCCGCCGGCAACGTGATGGCCGCCCCGACTGGTCTGGTATATGGCGGCGCTGGCGGAACCATTGGCCCCGCTCTAACCTTTGGCTGGATCGCCGGCCGCGACGTCGCTGCAGCAGGCGGCTAGTGCTGTCAACTAACCCGGGCAACTAAGCCTCGAGTTGAAGCGATATCGATTTCGTCGATCCACGGCCCAACACCACTGATGCGATCGATTGCCACTCGTACCACAGCGCAGGTTGGCGAATCTCGCAAGACCAGTGGATGACGTTGCAACCCCGTGTACTTCATCGCCATTCGATCCAGGAGCTCAGGGTCGGGCCCGCAAGGGGCGAACGTCCCAGCGACATAGAGGGTTAGCCGTTGACACCAAAATGGCGCGCCAAGACCGCGAGCCAGCGGCCCGGGAGGGTCAACGCTTCGGGTTGCTTGCAAACTTGAGCGGACACGCAGGAGACCGCACCCAACCGATGTTTCCTATTTGCGCGACCCCTTAGGGCAGGCTGATCACCGTGACGGTTCCGGTGGAACCGTCGATCGAGATGGTGGCGCCATCAGGAATACGGCTGGTTGCGTCGATGACCGAGACGGCGCACGGAACGCCAAGCTCGCGGCACACGATTGCCGCGTGACTAGCGACAGCGCCGACGTTCACGACAACACCGCCTGCTGCCAGAAACAGTGGCGTCCATGACGGATCAGTGGTTGGCGCGATCATGATGTCGCCGGGGTCAACAGCCATGGGGTCAGATGGATCGAGCACGATGCGAGCCACACCCGTGACTTTGCCAGGCGCACCTGCGCCACCCTGCAGTACCTCGCCAGCCACAGCCAGGGTCTGGCCTCCAGCGTTGCGGGGACCCCACTCCGAGATTGGCGGTACGCCGTCTTCGAGGCCAACGATGTAGGGCGGTTCAAGTTCGTGCATGTGTGCAAAGTCAGCGCCTCGACTGACGATCGTCTTGCTGAATGAGCCAGGGTCAGCCAGGAACGCGTCGAGCTCAGACTCGACCAGCATGAAGACCTGCTGCGGGTCGGTGATGACGCCCTGTTCAACCATGCGGCTACCAACCTGCATGATGGCGAGCTTGCCCTCGTGGATCGTGCGGATACACGCGTTCTTGCCCATCTCGCGAGCCTGGAAGAACACCCGTGCCGAGTTGATGCCTGCGGACAATCCGCCATGGGCCTCGGCATCGCCTTCGACGATCGATAGCAGTTCGGCGGACAAGGCTTCGCGCTCGGCAGCCGCCCTAGCCTGGGCATCGTGAGGGCTTCGATCATCACTCTGGTGGCGAAGGCGATCGAGCATGCCAAGCGCGAGTGACGGCTTGGTCGTCCAGGAATGGGCCCGCATATCCCACTCGTTTGGCCCCCGGTGTCCGTGATTGGTGATCAGGCCATCCCATTGCGCAAGCAATGAGGCAGCGGCTGTGTCATCGGATGCAGCGAGGCGGCCCAGGATGCCACCGACACCGGCATCGAATGTGGCCATCAGCGACGGAGACTCTTTAACGGTGCGGCTCATATCCCACATCACGAAGGAAGCTTGCGCCGACTCGACGCCACCAATGGCGGTCATCACCTTGACCGCGTCGCCACCACGACCGATCGCTGCACAAATGGCTTGTACGGCGCCCGGGCCGAGCGAGGCGGCCAGCGCCGACTGGCAGTAGGGAACCCATACGTCATACAGCAGCTGTGTCATCTCGCGAGCGCGAGCAACCAGTTCGGCGTTCGACAGTGCCGACAGATCAGGGCGCGCAGCGACTGCTGCTTTGGCCTTAGCCGAGGCTTCTTCCTGAGCCGGAAAACTGTCCGTGCTCATCGCCCAGCCCATGGTCTCGCCCAACTTGGCTTCGTGCTTCGGACTTTCATCGTCGGGGTGGGGCACGTACTCGGGAACACCTGGATGGTCACCAAAATAGGCATGGTCGATAGCTGCGGGTGTGGCACCGGGCATGCGAGCACCCATAACGCGAGGCAACGAGAGTTGATTGTAGAAGTAGCCACCCCAGTTGCCGAATACCTCTGGTGGGTCCAAGGTGAGTTCGTCGGCGTCGATGACGCCGAACTCGATAAAACCTTGCGCGACACCCGGCACACAACCCTTGTTCCAGCCAAGGCTCCAGCCGAGCGGGCTGAATGGGTCCGGGCCGACCTCGTCGGCGTTCGCTCGCGTATACCACGTGAACCGCTCGCTGATCTCGGTGTCGGTGATCCAGGTGTCCATGTCTTCCCCCGTGTTGCTTCGCTCCGACTCTAGTTCTGACATCCGAATCGCTGCTTGCAAAGCGGTAGCGGCCTATGTCAGCAACGCGACACAACGGTGGCGTCAAAAGTCATACGCAAACCATCTCCGGCCAGACATACCCAAGCCCTGGACTCCATCAGAGTTGTTCTCATGCCGATCTCTCCAAAGGAACAATGATGAGGAACCAAGCGCAAATCGCCGACGGCGACGTGATCACGCCAATCGAAGACACCACCCCCGGCGACGACGCTGGCGAGCCTGACGAGGACCCAGCTGACCCTGACGCCTGTGTCGGCGACACGGTGATCGATGATGTCTGCATCATTAATCCAATTCAGTGCCTGCTCGGTCACGACTACATCGACGGTCACTGCGTCTTTGCCGGCTGCCCCATTGGCTACCTGCTCATCGACGGCCAGTGCCGAGAACTCGTGATCGTCGCACCTTGCGACAAAGGCTTCACCCGCATGGGCGATGTGTATGTGCCGATCCTCGTCGACGGCCCCGACGTGGTCGTTCCGGTCTGCCCAGCGGGTCAGCACCGAGAAGACGGCGCCTGCGTGCCGGACTTCACAATCAAACCCAACCTATTTGGCCCTGGTCCAGAACTCGCAACCGACGGCTGATCCCCAACAATCATCCTCGGAGCGCACGACCGCCGTGATGGTTGAATCGGTGCAGCGATTCAACCATCACCGCGTTTCGCCGTTTTCGACGACGGGTGCTGGTGGTCACGCTAGGCCTACTCCGTTTCAGCGTTTACCAGCAGGTCGACGCCAAGGAGGTCGGCATCCCTGTCACGATCACTGGGCTGCTCAGTGCCATATTCGTTGCGCTTGCGGTGCCGCTCGACGACATCAAAGTGGACTAGTTGCTCGCCGTTGCGCTGATGTTTATCGGCATCGTCACTATCGAACTGGCCTCACCGGTTGACTTACCGACGTTCGCTCAGTTCGCCTGACCGCGATCATCGACCCCATCGCGGTGCTGGACTGTCACGGTGCTGGCCTTCGCGTTCACCCGCAATCAAGGCGGACCGCTCCACAGGCCGAGCAGACTGGCCGGCGGTGCCTCGCTCAGACGCACGAACTGATCAACACGGCGAACGAACCCAGGCCGCAACTAGCAGGGTGCTACATGCCGCCGGTTGGGTATCGGTGGCCAGTCGCGCCGCTACAACCGTCACTCTTTGGCCTGGAACCGCCTTTGAGACGAGCGGCATGTGTTTTTCGGCACCCTGCTAGCTGGCGTTCGGCATAACAGCGGCTTCGCCGAAGGCCCGCAGACGGTCGAAGCCGCCATCTCCGCCAAAGAAAAACGCTGGCACCATGATCCGACCAACACCGAGATCACGCATGATCTCAACACCCGCCGACGGATCTTTCATGTGTGCACCGAACATGGCATTGATCTCGACTTCGCCAGGATCGCGATCACGCTTTTCGCACTCGACCCCAACAGCAGTAATGAGTTCAGCCAAACGCTCGGCCGAACCCTCGCCTGGGAAGTAACCATCGGCCATGCGTGCGGCCCGCCGAATCGCCACGTCGGTGTCGCCGCCAACCAGGATCGGAATGTCAGCACCCTGGGCCGGTCGCGGTGTGCAGGTCAGTGGCTCAAAATCGACGAACTCACCGTGGTACTCGACATGAGATCCTGACCAGATCAGGCGCATGGCTTCGACATACTCATCGTTGCGGCGGCCCCGCCTCTCCCAGGGAACACCCAACGCATCGAACTCTTCCTTCATCCAACCGACCCCAAGGCCCAGTTCGACCCGCCCGCCGGTGAGATAGTCGAGCGTGGCTAGCTCCTTTGCCAGGATCAGCGGGTTGCGTTGCGGCACAATAAGAATGCACGTACCCAGCCGAAGTGTCGGCGCTGCAGCAGCCACGTAGGCCAGCCAGATCAGCGGGTCTGGAATGGGTGTTTCGGGTGTGGCCGGCACCTTGCCATCAGAGGTGTACGGATACGCAGACTCAATCTTGGACGGGAAGATCACGTGCTCGCCTCCCCAGACAGACTCGAAACCCACCTGCTCGGCGACCCGAGAGATCTCAAGCGCGCTTTTAGGATCAGTACCAATGCTGCTTGCGAATGCCAGGCCAAACTTCATCACGCCAGCCCATCACGTCACGGCCACTTCTCCAAACCCTCACCGCTAACCCTTGGTGTCAGACACGAAGGATGTAGCTCAAACACTGACCTCTGGAGTCCCTGTTGGAGGCTGTGTTTGATGAATAACGCGGGACGACGTACCTGCACATAGTGAAAGTCGGCGCCGATGGGACCAGAGCCATTGCGGGCTCGCCAGATCACTGTTCCCTCGCCTCGGAAGTGGCCGGCCAGGTTCACGCTATAGCGGTTGAATGGGCTCTGCTGCTGGCCCCAAAGCTCGGAGGCCACCACTGCGCCGAGTCATTCTTCTCCCCCTGGAGCCTTCCAAACACCCTGCAAGGCATCGGTACGAGCGACCACGCTGGCCATGACTCCCCTCGCTGCAACAGGTCCCAGGCCATCGGCCCGACCAGCAGGACTGTGCAGCCGGCGGGGGAATTGAAAGCATTGTCGTTGAACCCCACCATGAGGTCGACTCGCAACAAGATCCAATCCTGCGCGCAGACGCCCGTCGCCCGGAGCAACAACCATGGCTCGGGAACCGCTATTGGCGAAGAAGTCCTGCACCGCGATACCGGTGTGTGGCGCTCGCATCGGGGCCAGCGCTGTTTTGGCGAACGGAGCGCCGTGAGTCCGCTTTGTGCGCCCGCCGACGGCTTGTGCAACACCTTGTTGCATATTGCAACACAGTGTCCTATTGTGCAACACCTTGTCGCAGAACACCATTTTTTAGACGCCGTCTCACAGAACACTGCAGCAAGCGAAAGGGAGACGCATGAGCACCTCGACCCAAACGTTTGACCCGGCCGTTGGCCACCCGAGCCGATGGCGAATCTTGGCCATCATGTGCACCTGTCTGGTGCTGGTCGTTGCCGGTGTCAGCTCATTGAACATTGCGATCCCATCGATCATTGCTGCGTTGCAGCCTTCAAGCACCCAGACCTTGTGGATCGTCGACAGTTACGCACTCGTCTTTGCAGGCCTGCTACTTCCTGCTGGCGCCATCGGCGACCGGTACGGCCGCAAAGGCGCACTACTGGTCGGGCTCGTCATCTTCATTGCTGGAGCCCTGTGGTCGGCCTGGTCGGGTGACGCTAACTGGTTGATCGTGGCTCGCGGTTCGATGGGCATCGGCGCGGCGCTGATGATGCCAGCGACCCTCTCGATCATCGTGTCGGTCTTCTCGCCTGCAGAACGAGCAAAGGCCATCGCCGTGTGGGCTGGGTTCGCTGGTGCTGGTGGCGCCATCGGCATCATCGGTGGCGGTGCACTGCTCGAAGTCTTCTGGTGGGGCAGCATCTTCTTCATCAATGTGCCGATCGCACTGCTGGCAATTGGCTTGATCGCTATGTGGGTCCCCACCTCCCGTGACGAACGCGAAACACCGCTTGATCCAATTGGTTCGTTGCTGTCCATCGCTGGTCTCGGCTCGCTTGTCTACGCGATCATCGAAGGCGGCGAGAAGGGTTGGGGTGCCGGAGTCACCATCGGCTTCTTCGTGGCTGCCGCGGTGCTGCTGGCAGGTTGGTTCGCCTGGGAACGAACCACGGCAAACCCGATGCTCGACCCAAAGCTCTTCCGCCGTGTTCCGTTCAGCCTGGGGAGTCTCACCATTTCAGCTGGTTTCGCCGTGATGTTCGGCATGTTCTTTCTAATCACGCAGTACTTCCAGTTCGTGCAAGGCCACTCACCACTGCAAGCTGGAATTCGTAACTTGCCGTTTGCGCTCACCATGGTCGCTGTCTCGCCCCGAAGCCCAGCTGTTGCAGAGCGGCTCGGCAAACGTGGCGCCATCACCATTGGCCTTGGGATCCAGGCACTCGGCTTCGTCATTCTTGCGCTCCACGATGTGAACACCAGCTACCTCTTCACGGCCTTTGGGCTCGTACTGCTCGCCGGCGGCATGGCACTGCTCATGCCACCTGCGTCCGAGGCCATTATCTCGTCGCTGCCGCCAAGCAAGGCTGGCGTTGGTTCTGCATGGAACGACTCAACTCGTGAAATCGGCGGCGCACTTGGCATCGCTGTTCTCGGCAGCCTGCTGTCCAGCGGTTACCGATCCAACGTGGAACCCGCCACTGCTGGCCTGCCCGATGAAATCAGTGAGGCCGTCGGCGAGAGCATTGGCACGGCCTTTCGTATCGCCGAGTCGGCTGGCCTTCCACAGCTGATCGAGCCAGCCAAGAATGCATTCGTCAGCGGCATGAGCACAGCGTTCTGGGCCGCCGCCGTCTGGGGCGTGTTCATTGCAGTCCTTGTGGGGTTGCGGTACCCATCCAAGGCAAACGAGCCAGCACAGGCGACCGATGCTGACTTCGCTCCTCACGCATGAGTGAACGCGCCATGTCTACAGATCCTCGAGTTGCCCATACCCGGTCAGTAGTGCTCGGTGCCACGGTTGAGATCCTGGCAGAAGAAGGGTTCGAGCGTCTCACTGTCGAGGCGGTCGCCGAACGTTCTGGGGTGGCTCGTTCGACGATCTACCGCAATTGGCCCGAGCGAAGCGACCTGCTGAGCGATGGCTTTGATCAGATGTGCTCATTCGAAGAGATCCCCGACCTGGGCTCTATGGATGCCGAGCTGCGGTTTGTCGCGACCGAGATCGCCAACAGCCTGGCCCAGGCGCAGTGGGCCAAGGCCCTCCCGTCACTCATCGGTGCGGCACATCACGACAAAGGTCTAACCGAAGCGCAGCGTCTGTTCGCTCAACGTCGCCAGGCACTAACCGGAGTCATCTTTGAACGAGCTGTTGAACGCGACGAGATCATCGCAGGTCGTGATCCAAAGCATTTGGCGGAACTATTCGCTTCGGGCTTCTTCTTCCGTTTCCTTATGACGCGAGCCCCGATCGATGATGCGTTCATCGATGCCCAAATCGAAGCCGTGATCGCGTTGGCCTCACATCCAGGCAATTGACTAGTTACTTTCCCGCAAGGAGGTAACGGGCGACGCGTCAGACAACCTTTGCGTCGTTCCGCCGGACCGGCTCGGCGCTCGCTTCGTTGCCAGACACCGCACTAGGACACAAGAGCACGACTGGCGAAGTATTGCGCAACAGTGAAGCAAGCAGTCGCGAAGGCGAGAGCGCCAAAAAGGCCGCGGCCATCAATAGTCATGTCGCCAGCTAACGCTATCCAGAGCGCGGCGGCCACGATCAGAACAACATTGATCTTGATGACTTTCTGGACCTCGCCTCGGCGCGAGACCCGTCGGTTCGCGTACAACGTGACCATGAACGACCACAGCAGCACAGCGACGCCAAAGATCGTCAGGACCGTGCCGGACACGCCGAGCCATTCAGACATGAAGGCACCCGTCAGTGTGAACACCAAGCCGACGAGATTACACATCGTCGCGTAGAGACCAAGCGACATGTTGGCGAATCGAGTCGTCGGTTCTCCTTCGGCCACTTGCGGCGTCGACAACCGTTGGCGCGCCTGCAACGGCTTCTCGAACCTAGGCTCAAAGCCATCGTCTGGCTTCGGTGTCTGGGGCGCATCCTGATCCATCGTGCCCGAGGATACGACGCAAATTGCGAGCATCATGTGCATAGCGGTGCGCCTTGCGAATCCCGGGGGCGCTACGGCGCTCCATGGGCTTGACTGACAAGGCCACAGCATCGTCTATTCTCAGGACCGGAATAGCCGAATAGAGAGCGTAGTCACCGGAGCGCAGCGACCTCAGAGTGACTTCCTCGATTGTGAGACGTACCGCGTTAGGTACATGAGGCTCCAGATTGGCGTCAGGGGGAGTGAGCCATGGCGTCGGGCCGCCAGCCGAGCCCTGCGAGCTGGACCGGTGAGATCAACCAATTGATCGATGCCAATCGACCCGGTGAGCAGCCAACCATCACGGCCCGTCCTGCGAGCCGTCGGCCGCCCATGTGGCCAAACAGGTCATGTGGCCAAACCGGTCATGTGGCCAAGCCTGTCATGGTGAATTGGTAATACGCCAACAGGACTAGGTACACGTCGATCAGCGGGATGGCAATGCGGCTTTACGCCAGATTGCTGCCTTGCCCAAGCACGTTCCCGACAGTGCCCTTTGGCAAAATGCCATCGACCTGTCGAGCACACCCACCAAAGCGCTGAGCCGAAACCGATTGTACGTAGGACAGCACTCCCAAAGAGGCAATGATCTTGGTGGTCGCTAGCTGTTGCGAAGCGACCCGATCAAGATTGTTAACACCCGCGACCTTGTACCCGACGACGATTCCGGCGCCGATAAGGCCATAGAACCCGCCATCTCCGATACAGCGGAAACCGCCTAAGAGCAATGTGCTCAGGCTCCAACGGCTCCTCTGATGCGATTCTCGACCACGGCAATACCGGTCACTACAAGACCAGCAAGAAGACCCAGCCATAACCCAATACCAGGATTCACATCGATATTGAGCCGCAGGATAGAGATCAATGTGGCCACCGGAATCAGAACAGCAACGGCACCGGCAGCCATGAGCACATGGCCAACCAATGCGTTCGGGCCAGGTTCAGCAAGGCCCTTCGGGCGCAGGCGCATAAGTGCAGCCACCGCCACCGCCACACCGACGATCAATAAAATGTAGCCAAAGCGGGGGCCAGACGGCGCTCCCTCTGACTTACCTTCGACTGCTGTAAGGGCAATATTGCCGGCAGTGATCCAGGCCAGGAAGGGGAAGAACGCGACACCCAAGCCACCCAGCATCGCGATCATCGAGAAGGTGCGCCTTTTGTCACTGTCCAGGTCGATCGTCGTTGTTCCAGGTTCGGTCGCAGAGAGTGTGATCAGCCCAAGTTGGGGAATGAGCGATGCCGGGAAGTAGGCAACCACAACACCCCAACCGGTGCCCGCCTCAAATGTGGCCAACCAGCCAACAATGAACGCCAGGATGTTCATCCACGCAGCGATTCCCAGGATGATGGTGAGTTGTTCCACACCGAGCCCAGGAATCACCTTACTTCGACCTGTGACGCGCATGACCGCCAGCGCCAACAGTCCAACGCCCAAGAGGATGGCGACAATGCCGAAGCCGCTACCACCCATGGCACTGAGCGCTCCTTCGTCGGGGTCACCGCGTTTGGCCCACTTCCCAAACGCCGCACCCCAGAAATACACCAAGGCCAGCACGAGATGCACGTAGTTCAAGAATGTGGGCAGCACGAAGTTGATCTTGGAAGACCGCACGTGGAAGGCGCCAGCGACCGCTGTCAGGGCGATAAGGAGGCCGATACGCCAGCTGCTGTTTGGCTCGTCGGCCTTTGCGATGACAACGGCCAGGTACAGCAGCGCCAAGACACCAAAGATGATGGTGCCGCGGGCAATGTTCAGTGACTTCATGCGCTGATCTCCCCGCCGAGGTAGCTCGCTTCGAGCAAGTCGGGTCGTTCTTTGAGCTCGGCAGCCGAACCTTCGAGCACGACCTCGCCATGGCTCATAACATAGGCACGATCGCAAACGTCGAGCGCCAGGTGCACGTGCTGCTCAACAATAAGTACGCCAGCACCGGTCTCGTCGGCGATGTCTCGCACAATCGGCAAGAGTCGCTCAACAATGATGGGGGCTAATCCCAAGCTCATCTCGTCGACGAGCAGCAGCTTCGGTTCACTAACAAGGGCCCGTGCCATGGCTAACATCTGCTGCTCACCACCGGACAACAGACCAGAACGTCGACCCATAAGCGGCTTCAGAGCGGGCAACAGTTCGAGCGCTCGTTCGTAACCGGCTGCTTGAGCGGCACGATTGCCCCGCAAACCCAGGCGCAAGTTCTCTTGCACGGTCAGACCAAAGAACAACGAGCGATCCTCGGGCACATGGGCCAAGCCACGACGAGCGGCCTTGTGCGGCGCACCAAAAGTGGCCGGCTCACCGAGCACGTCGACACTCCCGTCAAGCACCTTAAGTAGGCCAGAGACCGTGAGCAGGGTCGTTGTTTTGCCAGCGCCGTTCGGGCCAAGCATGGCCACAACTTCACCAGGGTTGATGTGGATGTTGACGCCACGCACGACCGGCACACCGGAATAACCCGAGGACAGGTTCTTGATATCGAGCAGGCGCTCGTTGGTCGCGTCGCTCATTGGTCGCCTCCTGCATTCTGGGCGCTTGCGACTGCGTCGCCAGCTGCAGCCTGTCCTTCGCCGGCCTCGGCGCCGAGATAGGCAGCCTTAACGGCGGGATTTTCACGAACTTCGGCGGGTGTGCCCTCGGCGATGATCTTGCCGAAGTCGAGCACATAGATGTAGTCGCATACGCTGAGCACGAGGCCCATGTCATGGTCAATCAGAAAGACCGACATGTCATGGTCAAGGAACTCTCGTAAATGCCGGCCCAGGTTCTGGCTCTCGGCGGTGTCCAGACCAGCAGCAGGTTCATCGAGCAGGATCAGGTCTGGCTTTGCCGCCAGCGCTCGAGCGACACCCACCAGCTTTCGGCGACCATGTGACAGGTCGGTAGGCATGACGTCCGCATCGTCGGTCAGACCCATGATCTCCAGCGCCCAACTGACCCGATCCTCGGTCTCGGGGTCGGTTGGTGTTAGGTACAACATGTCGAGAATGAAGCTGTACCACCTGGTTCGATAGGCGGCGACCAGGAGGTTGTCTCGCACGCTCAGGTCTTCGAAGAGCTCAAGTGACTGAAAGGTACGAACGAGCCCACGTTGAGCTCGTTCATGAGGTTTCATTGAGCCAATATCTTCGCCCCCAAAAGTGGCAGTTCCTGACGACATTGGTACGTAGCCGGTAATGGCATCGATGAAGGTCGTCTTGCCCGCGCCATTGGGGCCAATCAGGCCGACGAACTTGCCGCGGGGAACAACCAGGTCGACCTCATTGTTGGCGTGCAGACCACCAAAGGTGACTGTCAGCCCACGGGTTTCAAGGATGTTGTCACTCATTGCTGCATCACTCATCGCGCGACCTCTTTCTTGAGCTTTCCGTCTGAGAGGTCGACGACCGGTTCTTCATCTGGGGTGGGGCCGCGTCTTAACCCGGCAATGATCTCCTTGCCGGTGGTGGCATTCACCAGTGAGATTCCCTCACCGTTGGTCGCAATGGCATTGACTATCAACAGAGCGCCACCAGCGATGCTGATCATCGTGCGATCGACACTTTCGAAGTGCAATCCAAGAATCTCAGCATTAAGACCACCGGCAACCAACAAGCCACCAATGACCGCTCCCGTCACGGTGGTGATACCGCCAAGATAGACGAACGCCAGCAAGGTCAGTCCGAGGATTGGGCTGAACTGCTCGCTGGTCAGCGACGAGAGCTTAAAGGCGAACAAGACACCCGAAATACCAGCAATCCCAGAACTGATCGCAAAACCAAGCAGCTTGGTCTGCGATACATCTATGCCCGCAGCAGCCGCCGCTCGCTCGTTGGCTCGAACCGCCAGGAACCGGCGACCAATCACGCCCCGGCGAAGGTTGGCAACAAGCACACCCACAATCGCCACCAGGACGATCAAGAAGACGGTGTACCTCCAGTTGTCGGTCTGATTCGAATTCTCGTTGAACCCACCAAAGTTTTTGCCAAAGATTGAGAGTTCTGGCAGCGGGTTGCTCGAGTCGGCGCCTTCGCCCATGAGTCCAGGGTTCCGCAGAACAAGTTTCTCGATTGCCACGACGGCGGCCAAGGTCACCACCGTTAGCTGGACACCGCGGATGCGCAGCGCGGGCAGGCCCACGAGAACACCAACAATCACTGCAGCGGCTACGCCAGCAACACAGGCAAGCAACATTGGCCAATTCGGCCCGTCCTTAACAAAGAAGTCAAACTCGCGGATCTTCAAGCCATCGGCGACCAACCGGGCCATGCTCCATGCAGCAACACCTGCCAGGCTCCATTGCGCGAGCGAGATCTGGCCCAGATAACCAACCAGCACGACCAGGCTGAACATGAACAGCATGAAGATCAGCGAGGTACTCAACGCTGACTCCCATTTCGATACAAAGATGTTTGACACCAAGAACCCGATGCCGACCAGACCCATTGCGCCAATGGTCACGTTGTTACTGGACGGAGCGCGCGGTTGGCGACCAGCACTAATCGAGCCGCGAACCGGCAATTTGTCACCCCGCAAGTACAGAACCAGGATGATCGTGATCAGCGGCACGAACTGGCGGACGCCGTCGGCGGGCAGCCACAACTTTCCGGTCTCGCCCCAGAAGTCTCGTTGAAAGAAGTTCACGCCTGCGCTGGCAACCATGCCGAGTCCAAGGCCACCAAGAGTCGCCCCCATGACCGACGTGAGGTTGCCGATGAGCGCAGCGGCAAGGGCGAAGACCACGAGCAGTGCGAACTGACCCGGCTGGGTCTTGTGCAAAAACACGATGCCGGCGATTCCAGCCAGCACCGAAGACAGCACCCAGTTCAGGCCAGCGAGAAGCTGCGGGGAGTAACCCAAGAGCGCGGCGCCTTTTTCATTTTCGTCGGCGGCGCGGGTGGCGATTCCAAATCGCGAGTAGCGGAAGAATGCCCAAAGCAAGCCGCCTACGACCAACGCTGTCACCATGAGCCAAAAATTTGAACCAGGCATGGTCTTGTCGGTGAACCAGACCGTTTTCGCGTCACTGGTGCTATCGAACTTCCACCAGCCCGGGTCATTGCGGGTGCTGTTGCCGAAGTTCCGGAGGCCGACAGCGCCCAGGTAGATGAATACACCAAGTGAGCCAATGACTTTGGCCAAGGTCGGGGCGTTACGCAGCGGCCGAAAGACCAAGAAATGCATCATCACGCCAATGAGTGCGGACACGAGCAGCACCATGACCACGGCGAGCCAGGTCGGCGGGTCTTCCATGATGTGAACGCGAACCGGCACATTGCTGATGCCCAGCTTCTGGAACACACCCCACTCGGGGATGGGATCAACCCATGGCAGGTAAATATTTCCTCGGCCCGGTTCTCGGAGCTCGTCGAAGTTGAACGCCGCGTAGCCAGCAATAGCGCCGTGCCCGAAGTTGATGACGCCCGAGCCGCGGAACGCGACCACGATTCCACAGGCAAGTAGTGCGTAGACACCGCCGGCACCAATGCCGGCGATCAATGCTGCCCAAAAAGCTTCCAACGAAATTTCCTCCCCAAGGAAACCGCGCTCCCCAGCGCGGACGTATGTGATTCTGTCCTTCAAGCAGTGTCCATTGGACCCTGCCCATTCAGGTTTCTCCTAGAGGACCGTGCCCATAGGACCCTGACCGTAGGACTGTGGCCATGGGGCCACTAGATGAGCAGGGCGGTCCTGCGTTGAACACAAGACCGCCCCACCTCGTCGTGGTTGTCAGCTCCTAGAGAGCCGACCTAACTCGCTATTACTCAGTTTCGCGTGGGTTGCCTTCGGCAACGCGTCCCTGTATGTCACCAACGTTGATGAGCTCACCGTTGAGTGGGCCGAGCTCCCAGCTTTCGCCATTCCACAGCGTGTAGGTGATGGTCTTCTTACAGACCGCAGGGAACTCAGGAGTGTTGTCGGTGCAAGTCACCGGCGGTGTACCAACCATGTGCTGGTTCTCCAGGTTCTGCATCGCTGCAACAACTGAATCAGCGTCGTCGATGTCTTCGCCCGCTGCGATCATGTCGTTGAAGATTTCCCAGACCATGAGTCCGGTTGAGTGACCAACCCGCAAGAACGCTGACACTGGAGCGTTGCGCAATGGTGAGTTCTCGAGGTGGTCGTTACGCCAGGTGAGTTCCCAAGCAATGTAGTCGTCGTACAAGTCAGCACGCTCGGAGATGTAACCCTGCTGGCCAAACGTTGCACCAGTTGATGCTGGGTTCGCGAGCACCGAATCATCGATGCAAGAACCGGCACCAATCACGTTGGTTTCAACGCCGGAAGCGGTGATCGCCGACATGATGCCGTTGCAGTCTGCAGCAGAGATGCCAAAGAAGATCCCGGTTTCGTCTGATGGCGTGTCACCGAAGTACTCGATGATCGCCTGCACGGTTGCATCATCGTCTGATGGGTCAGAAGATACGTCGGCGAAGCCTTCGAACGTCTGGCCGGTCGTGCTTTCGTCCTGCAGGAAGCTCCAGAAGCGCTCTTCAGTATCTTCGTAACACTCGATACCTGGAGGCGTGTTGGCATACAACACCGCAGTCTTGGTCAGGCCGAGCGTTTCCATGGTGTAGGTAGCAGCACCAGGGAATGCCACAGGGCAGCCGCCCCAAACCGAGATGACCTCGGGCTGAGTGAAGTCGGCCACAAAGATTGGCACCGTCTGGATTGTTGGCACGTTTGCGCCGATGAAGGTTGGGTACATGGCAGGCGTGAAGAACTGGATGCCGTTGACATTGAGGTTCGGCTGAAGTTCTGCGAACTCGTTCGCACAGTTGATGGCTGCGTTCGGGTCGAACTCGTGCGCGCACGATTCGAACTCGATTGGACGGCCATTGATGCCGCCGAGCTCATTGTTTATCTGTGCAACCGCGATCTCAAAGCCTTCGCGAATTTCAGGGAACGAAACACCGGGCGTACCTTCCATGTTCGACATGGTGATCACCACAGGTTCCAAGCTGTCATCAGCTGGACCAACAGGATTGTTGATCGCGTCGTAGAAGCGACCAGCACTGTTGCCATTGACCTCTGCTACTGCAGGGTTGTCTGCGGACTCGTCTACGACTTCTGCTTCTTCCGCTTCTTCTTCAGCGGCTTCTTCTTCAGCTGCTTCTTCTTCAGCTGCTTCTTCTTCGGCTACGACTTCTTCTTCCTCATCATCTGAGTCAGTCGAGAGCGCAGAACCGGTATCAGCGTCGCTATCGGACGCCGAGTCACCGTCGCTACTACTTCCACAGGCGGCCGCAATAAGCGACAGTGCCATTAGAAGCGCGATCAACCTCGCGAATTTGTTGGACATGGATTCCCCTCCAGTTATGCAATTAGGGCTGCGTGATACGCAGTTTCCCCCTATTGAGAGTAGCACTGTCGCAGTTATGTGAACGACTAGTCAATTCGAGATGAGTGGCATCGAGACGAGCTGTGATGGAGACTGCTGTCATGACGGAAAATACTGTTCAGCCGCTATCGATCGCGATTGCCTTGTTTGACCGGATGACCATGCTCGATGCCATAGGCCCGTACTCGGTCCTGGCGGGCTTGCCCAACAGCGAAATCACGTTCGTCGCCGAAGAGCCAGGCCCCGTGATGGACTCAAACGGCCGCATGGCAGTCGTCGCCCAGGCGGCCTACGCCGACATGCCAGATCCTGACGTGATCGTGATTCCCGGAGGTCTCATCACCGTGTCGATGGCACGCAAGAGAACACACCCAATCATCGACTGGATCCGTCGTGTCCACCCGGGGACAACACGGACGACATCGGTCTGCACTGGTTCGCAGTTACTAGGCGCAGCAGGCTTACTCAACGGTGTGCCCGCAACAAGCCACTGGTACGTGCGGGACACACTCAGCGAGTTCGGGGCAGTCCCCACAGACGAGCGGGTTGTTACCCACGGCAGGATCATCACCGCCGCTGGCGTCTCGGCGGGTATCGACATGGCATTACAACTGGTTGCCGATCTGCAAACCGACGAGATCGCGCAGGCCATCCAACTCAGCATCGAGTACGACCCTGATCCGCCATTCAACGCTGGCCACCCTCGATGTGCTCCTCCGGCGGTCACTGATTTTGTGTCGGCTGGTTTCGCTGGAGCAATCAGCAGCGACGGTGCCGAGTCATGACACTCACCGGGCTAAGCGCCGATCCAGCGCGGCGTCCAATTCCGGTTGTAGATCTCGACGCACTGATCGTTGCAGCCCATACCGACTACTGCCAGGCCCGACCATTGAGCCAGGCCGCCGACGAGCGCGCCCGCCAGGTCATGCCCGGCGGCAACACGCGGTCAGTCTTGGACTTTGCACCGTTTCCGTTCCGCGTCGATCGAGCCCAAGGTTCCGAGCTGGTCGATATCGACGGACTGCGCTATGTCGACTTCTGCGGCAACTACACGGCTGCGCTGTTGGGACATTCGCCCGCGCCGATCAAAGAAGCCATCGTCGCCGCGTTGGATCGCGGATGGGCCCTAGGGGCGACCCATGAGAAAGAGATCGAGCTTGCCGAACTGATCTGCGCCAGATTCGAATCGATCGAACAGGTTCGCTTCACCAACTCAGGCACCGAGGCGAATCTGATGGCGATCGGCACGGCGCTGCATCACACTGGCCGCTCAACGGTGGGCGTGTTCGACCGGGCCTACCACGGGGGTGTGCTCGGTTTCGGCCCCTCGGTCGACGGCCCCCATCACCCGTTAAACGTGCCGCACCAGTTCCACGTCGCACCGTTCGATGATCTGGCTGGTCTCGAGTCTCTGTTTGCTGACCCCGACCTTGGTTGTGTTCTCGTCGAGGTCGTGCAGGGTTCCGGTGGCTGTCGCCCCGCGTCCATCGAGTTCCTGACCGAGTTGCGACGCCGATGCACCGATCACGACGTCGTGCTGATCTTCGACGAAGTCATGACGTCGCGTCTCGCCCCCGGAGGGGCCCAGGAACGATTCAGCGTGGTTCCCGACATGACCACGCTTGGTAAGTATCTGGGCGGCGGCATGACGTTCGGGGCGTTTGGTGGACGTCGAAAATTCCTGGCCGCGTTCGATCCGAACCAGGGTGGTGCGCTGACCCAAGCAGGCACGTTCAACAACAACATCGTCTCCATGTCCGCCGCGGTCGCAGCGCTCACCTATGAACTCGCTCCTGAACAGATCACAGCCGTAAACAACCGCGGTGACAACCTTCGCGACCGCCTCAACAACACCTTCAGCGCTGCCGACGCTCCAATGTGGGCAACAGGTGTTGGTTCGATGGTCTGTATCCACGGAGCTGATGATCGACTTGTCGAGCTCGTGTTCCACGCTGCCCTGAAAGACGGCCTCTACCTTGCTCGCCGTGGTTTCATGGCATTGTCCATGGCCATCACCGCTCAGGACTGCGACGCACTGATCGCCAGCGTCGACAACTTCCTGACCTCGCTCAACCCACGTCTGTGAGTCTCACACCGCGCAGAGCGCGGCCTGAGACTCACAGATGCAGGAGTGCAGCGTCATGACAACATCACAAATCGTCGTGGTGATGGTTTCGGTCATTATCGGCGCGGTTCTAAAAAGCACGAGTGGCATCGGCATGCCGTTCGTGACCATCCCTGCGATCTCGTACGTGGCGACGATCGAAGAGGCCGTCGCCGTGGGCGCACTTCCAAACTTGGCACTCAATCTGGCCCTGGTCTGGGCACATCGAGACGAATGGTCGAACACCCGAGACCTGGCCCGCCTGAGCTTCTTTGCTTTCGTAGGCGGCGCTGCTGGCACCTTTTTATTGGTATCGCTGCCCAGCAAACCACTGATAGGGCTACTGATCTTCCTAGTCCTCGCCTATGTCGTACTCAAGATCGTGTCGCCAGCATTCTCTGTCGATCCACCAACATCGCATCGGTGGGCGCCACTCGTGGGTACGTCGGCCGGCATCATGCAAGGTGCCGTCGGCATCTCAGGGCCAGTTGTTGTGTCCTGGATCCAGAGCCTGCGTCTGGAGCGGGACGCCCAAATTCTGGCCGTCACTGTCATGTTCGCAGTCGCCGGAATCTCCCAGTTCCCGGTTCTTGTTGGCAGCGGTGAGCTGACCGGCCTGTGGACTATCACTCTTTTGGCCTGCGTCCCGACGCTGGCGACACTCCCCTTGGGAAGTCGCGTTCGTGCCAGGTTGAGCTCGGCCGACTTCGACCGTTTCGTGCTGGCGCTGCTCGTGCTCTCGACGGTCGGACTCGCCTGGCGAAACTTCCTGTAACCCACCGGGGAGTCCCTCATCGCACATAGCGCCGCCTGAGCCTCACAAAAAGTTGATTCGGTGGCAACCGCTCGGCGGTGGCCCTATCTAGGTAGCCGTATCTACGCGGCGCCGAGTGGGTCGCCACTGACGGTGATCCGATGCATGAGACGACGGTGGCCGGGGTAATCGTTGAGCGCCCAATGCCAGGTGCTGCGGTTGTCCCACATGGCGATTGACCCCACGTCCCAACTGAACCGGTTGGTGAACTGGTCTTGACCAACATGCTCGTACAGGTACTGCAACAACGGCGCTGACTCTTCCCTGGTCCAGCCCACGAAATGCCGGGTGAAGGCCATGTTGACGTAGAGCAGCTTGCGTCCGGTCTGCGGGTGCGCAATGACAACGGGGTGGGTGGCGTTGCCGACTCCATCTGGATTGCCCAATCGGTCGCCCATCTCGCGGTTGTATTGCGCCGTCTTGCCGAAGACGTGCTCGTTGCTATGCACTGCCTGCAACGACTCGAGCGTCTTTTGTAACCCCGGCGAGAGTCCGTCGTACGCTGCGCCAACGTCGGCGAAACGGGTGTCACCGCCGGTTGGGGGAACTTCGCGTGCGAGCAGGATCGACCCGCGTGCTGGGATCTGGTCATAGGTGTGATCGGTGTGCCACGCACCGCCGATGTTGCCCTCCTGATCGGCTTCCTTCAACACCGTCGCGATCTGGGGGTGGGTATCGACCGCCTTGAAGAACTTGTTCACATCGATCTTCGCGAACCGTTCCGCGAAAGTTATGTGTTCGTCTGGCGTCAAAGGTTGGTCTCGGAAGAACAGCACACCGTGTGCAGCCCATGCATCTCTCAGTTGCTGCGTAGCGCTCTCGTCGAGTTGTCGCAGATCAACGTCAGTGACCAGTGCACCAACTCGTTCGGGTGTGATCAACATGTTCGTACCTTAGAACGGCATCACAAAAGCGCCAGCACTTGGGCGCACATCTGTTGCTGTATGCAAACATGGCTGGGTGCTGATCAAACGGGTGATCCTTGACCAGATCGAAGCTGGCGACCTCGACGTCATCTTTCGCAAATGGCGCAAGCCAACCGTGAAGCAAGGTGGCCAGCTCCGGACCTCGGTCGGCATGTTAAATATCGTGGGCGTGGACAAGATCAACAAGTCCAAGATCAGTGCCGATGACGCCAAGCGGGCTGGCTTTGGCACCAAGGCATCGCTGCTACGTGAGCTGGACAGCCGAGACGAGGGCGATATCTATCGCATCACCCTTGAGCATGGTGGCGTAGATCCGCGCATCGCGCTGCGGGAGAACCGAAATCTGACGGCTGCAGACCTGGCCCTGCTGCACGAACGTCTTGCCCGGCTGGACACGGTGTCAAAGCGCGGAGCATGGACGACAACATTCCTGAAACTGCTGAACGAGAATCCGCGGGTTCGAGCCCCCGACCTGGCCGCCGGCTTGGGGCTCGACAAGCCAACGTTCAAGAACGACGTAGCCAAGCTCAAGGGTTTGGGGCTCACGATCAGCTTCTCGCCTGGCTACGAGCTAAGCCCTCGGGGCAAGGCCTATCTCAACACACTGGGCTGATGGCCCTTGGCAAGGGTGAACACGCACATGCGCTACCCGACGAACTACGAGGATCTCACATGAACGAAGGCTTAGCAGGCGGATCGAATGCGTCCCCCGACGACATCGCCACGTATTACGACACATGGGCCAGCAGTGGAGACTACGACGATGATGTTGCCGGCTGGGGTTACGAGGCACCCGAGCGAGTGGCAGCCATGGCAGCCGAGCATCTCCAGCTGCAACCGGGGCCGGTCCTAGACGCTGGCTGCGGCACCGGTCGTGCTGGCAATGCACTTCGAGCCATTGGCATTGGTGACCTCGTCGGCGGTGACTTCAATGCCGCGAGCGTTGACGCGGCACGCAGCCGAGGCGTGTATCGCAGCGTCGATCATCTGGATCTAAACGACCAGCTCAACTTCGACGATGGTCAGTTCGCCGTCGTGGTGAGCGTTGGCGTGTTCTCATATCTGGTTGATACCGCTGCGACGGTGCGCGAACTGCTGCGCATCACCAAGCAGGGTGGCGCGATCATCTTCACGCAACGAACCGACCTGTGGGACGAGCGCGGGTGCGACGCGCTCATTTCCCTACTGGTAGCCGAAGGTGCGTGCTCCGCAACAACGTCGGATCACCAGCCGTACCTTCCACTCCACCCAGAATTCGGAGCCGAGATCGGCATCATCTACACCACGCTGGTCGTGCAGTAGCAAGGGACGAGCAGGGTGCTGGCGAATGCAGGGTCCGCGTATCGGCCGTACCTTCCGCTCCGCTCTCGATGCCGCAACAATCGTCACTCCTTAGCTTGGAATGATGGTTTTGAGAACGCAGTGAGCCTCGCTGAATAGCCGTTGAGACGCACGACATGTGTTTTTCAGGACCCTGCTAGCGTCGGCGTCATGAGAGCGACGCCCACCCTTAGCGATGGCATCCATCTGATCGTCAAGCACGATTGCCCTACCTGTGTGCTGATCGAGCCCGTGATTGCACAACTCAGCGCGAGCGACCTTCAGCTCACGGTGTACAGCCAGGACAACCCTGCTTTCCCGGCGGTTCACGGTGTCGTCGACGATGCCGACCTGGCTGTGTCCTGGCATCACAACATCGAGACAGTGCCAACCCTGCTACGGGTAGAGGCTGGCGTCGAAACCGCCCGCATTGTCGGGTGGGAGCGGTCGCAGTGGGAGGCTTTCACTGCACAGTCACACCTCGCACCAGGCATCGCTGGGTATTCGCCTGGCTGCGGTTCATTATCTGTTGATCCCGAGACCGAGGCCGAGCTGGCCTTCCGGTTTGGGGCGACACCACTGCGCCAGCGCCGAGTCGATTTTGCTGCGGCCGAGGACGAAGTCGAAGCAATGTACGAGCGCGGATGGTCCGACGGCCTGCCGGTGGTCGCTCCGACCGAGAAGCGCGTGCTGCAGATGCTCACCGGAACCGACCGGGACCCCCAGGACATCGTTGCCGTGATTCCGCCGCTGCTCGAACCAGCCACGGTTGAGCAGGTAGCTATCAACGCAGTGCTGGCGGGCTGTCGCCCCGAGTACTTGCCGGTTGTGCTTGCCGCCGTCAAAGCAGCATGCACCGACCAGTTCAACATGCACGGCCTGCTGTGCACCCTGTGGTTCTCTGGCCCCGTAGTCATCGTCAACGGGCCTATCCGCCGCAAAATCGGTATGAACTCAGACAAGAACGCTCTGGGTCAGGGCAACCGAGCCAACTCCACTATCGGCCGAGCGCTTCAACTCGTCGTCCGAAACCTGGGTGGTGGCAAGCCCGGCGTCAATGGCATCGACCGGTCAGCTCTGGGCGCGCCGTCCAAAGTCGGTTGGTGTTTTGCCGAAGACGAAGAGAACCTGCCCGCAGGCTGGCCATCACTGGCAGTCGAGCGGGGCTTCGATGCGAACGACTCGACCGTGACACTGTTTGCTGGCCACGGTCCAAGCGGCGCGGTCGACCAGACATCTCGAACACCAGAGGAGCTGACCCAGTCGCTGGCAGGACGACTCATTGCGACTGGACACCCACACCAACCCAGCGAGGCCATGTTAGTGATGACACCGGAGCATCAGCGGGTGTTCGCCGACGCGGGGTGGACCAAACAACAGTTCCGCGACGAACTTGACCCGCTGCTCATGCTGGACCCTGCTACAGCGCTGGCCAGCATCAGTGGCGATGATGGTCCCGCAAAGGCAGGCCTGCCGAAGTTCCGGCCAGGCTCTCTGATGATCGTGCGTGCCGGCGGCAATGCTGGTGCCTTCTCTGCGATCATCGAAGGCTGGATCGGCGGGCGCACCGGCAGCGAGCCGATCACCGTCAAGATCTAGAAGACTGCTGAGCAATACATGCCGCACGCCTCAACGACCACCCATCAACGCTCGCAGAGCGCCGTCGAATGAACACTATGAATAGTCGAACAGCAAACTTGGCCAGAATACGGGCGGCCTTCAGCGTCGATGCGAAAGTTGATCATGGCAGATTCGGCTGACGAGTACGTGAACAGTTACGCCGACGTTTCGACGTTTCATCTCAACAGCGACCGTGAGCGCACCTTGCTCACCACCCAGACCGAGTGCACGTTTATGTGGACCACGACCGCTGGCGACCCGGTGGGTGTGATCATGAACTTCGTGTTCGACCAGGGCCGATTCTGGATGACCTGCACTCGTCGCCGCAAACGAATCCCCGCAATTGAAAGCCGCCCCCGGGTTGCCATCGCAGTCAGCAGCCGCGGCACCGACATCGGCATCAGCCAGTCCATTACCTACAAGGGCACGGCCACGGTTCACGAGGACCTGGAGACGGCCGCTTGGTTCTATCCGGCACTAGCAGCACGGGTACGCCCCGGCGACGCAGAGAAGCAGGCCGCGTTCGTACACCACCTCGAAGCCCCGGACCGGGTCATCGTCGAGATCGTTCCCGACACCCGCATCGGGTTCGACAGCGAAGCGATGTTCGCTAACTCGCCAGCGGGCGGCTCGACCACCAAGCTCTGACTACACCAGCCATGCCGATTGGTCGAGTTGCAGGAAGCGTCGGATCGGGCGTGACCTGACGGCCGCTGCGGCGCCAAAGAGCGCTGCGACGGCCAACCTTTCAACCCGGTTCGTCAGCTCTATGGCGGCATCTACGTCGGTGGCCGTCGGTGAGGGCCCATCGCCGACAGGGTCAGAGGACAGCACCGCCTTGGCTGTCGGCCATTGCCACAACAACGCGCCAACATGAGAACTATCGAGCGAGTGGAGCGCTGGCGTCGCCCAACAGGCTGGCATCGCCCCGAAACTTATTGAAAATCACGGCTGCAATCGGTGGTCAAGACCTCGTCGGCGATGTTTCGCCCCGTCAAGAAAACGCTGGAGTGTTCGGGCCTGGCCACGAGCGAGGCGCCGACCGCTGCGGGGTCGACCCAGCCCCAAGTCATGGCGTAGCTGATCTCGGCGAGCACGACCAAGCGATGGTCACCCGCGGCTATGAGCCCTTTTGAGAAGCCCCATCTAGCCACACCTTTGGCCTGACTCTCCTCGAAGTCATTCGACTCCCAGCAGAAAACCAGTCGACGCCATGGCCGGTGTTGACCAGCACAAGCGAGGGGGCTCGCTGCAGTTCCTCTTGCTCATAGGGGCGGTCGGTGCGAGGCGCATCTTCAGACATTGGTCATGTTCTTTCGGGTGAGGTAGGCCGCCTGAGGCGATTGGTGCGGGGCGACGCCAGGACGACCAGTTCGCCATCGATAGTGCGGACCGACAGCGGGGTGTCATAGACCTGAGACAGCAGGCTGGCATCAAGGACATCGTGCGGGGCGCCGTTGGCGATGAGCTCTCCCTCGTGCAGCAGGGCGAGCCGGTCGGCGAAACGGGCAGCGGTGGTGAGATCGTGCATCGCTGCGATCACTGTCAGCCCGTCGGATCGCCGGAGGTCGTCAACAAGTTCAAGGACACCGGCCTGATGGCCGATATCGAGCGCGCTGGTCGGTTCATCAAGCAAGAGCAGCGGCGACTGCTGGGCCAAGGCCCGAGCCACGACCACTCGTTGCGCTTCACCACCGGACAGGCTTGCGACTGCTCGTCGAGCGAAGCGTTCCAGGTCCAGCCGGCGCAGCACCTTGGATGCGATCTGATGGTCAGCTTGTGACTCTCGGGCCAGCCATCCGAGGTGGGCGGTACGACCAAGGAGCACATACTCGGCCACGCTCATCCCGAGCGGCAGAAGTGGCGATTGGGGAACCAGGGCAAGGTCGGTTGCGGTGGGGGTACGACCGTCGCTCAGGCTGATCGTTCCGGAATGGTCCGCCAGCCCGGCCATAGAATGCAGCAGCGTGGATTTGCCAGCGCCATTGGGACCGATCAGACCGAGCCATTCGCCGGCACCAACAGTCAGATCCACGTCCGAGAGAACGACGCTCTTTCGGTACTCGACCGTGACCCCTCGGCAGACGAGCGCATCAGGCGCGCTGCTCATGCCTCGACGCCCTTGCCCCGCCGCAGCAGGAAGGCAAAGAATGGGGCGCCGACAAACGCGGTAACGACACCGACGGGCAGCTCTGATGGAGCGACCAGGGTTCGGGCCCCGATATCGACGAAGGCCAGAAAGGCGCCTCCAGCCAAGGCCGAGAGCGGCACGATAACGCGATAACTATGGCTCACCATCAACCGAATCATGTGAGGCACGACCAGGCCTACAAAACCAATGAGGCCGCTAACCGACACCGCAGCAGCGGTGAGCAGGGAGGCTGCGACGATCACGATCATGCGGGACCGAGCTGGATCAAGGCCCAGCGACAGCGCTTCGTCGTCACCCACTCGCAACACGTCTAGGTGGCGCCGATGAGCCAGGAGCACACCACCACACACGGCGACGTAGGGCCCGAGCAGGGCTGTTGAACTCCAGCCGCTCGTGCTGAGTTGCCCAAACAGCCACGAAAGAACCTCTCTGGCTCGGGTTTCGTCGAGGCTTTGAAGGGCATACGTTTGAGCCGCCGAGAACAGCGCTGCCATGGCCACGCCGCCCAGAAGCAGCGTGCCAGGTGATGAGCCAGGTCCGCGGGCAATCGTCGCCGATGCTGTGACCGCCAGCAGTGCGCCGACAAACGCCGCCGCGGGGACCGCATCGAATGGACCCCACCCCAGGTCGAGCCCGAACCCGAACGCAAGCACGGCACCAAACCCTGCGCCGGCAGAGACCCCCAGGAAATAGGGATCGGCCAACGGGTTCCTAAAGATGCCCTGGTAGCTAGCGCCAGCCATGCCGAGCGACCCACCCACCAGCATGCCCAGAACCAGTCTTGGCAGTCGGATCTGGAAGAGCACACTTTCTTGTCTGACCGTCAATGACGAATCGAGATCGACGAGAGGTATGAGATCGAGGAGTGAAGACAACACGCCGGTGACCGGCAGGCCGGCTGCCCCGCTCGTTGCGCTCAACAGCCCGACCGCGATCAATACCCCAACCGCCGAAGCGACGGCGATCGGTGACAGCCGGTAAGCACCGCCGGTAAGCAGCTCGTTTTCCTCGACCGATGCCTCGCAGGGTGCGGGGGCATCGACCTCGGCGAACGAGTCGCTTGAACCGACGGCGAACGTCATGTCACGATCCGACCGAGATGGTGGCTACAGCTTGGGTCACGGCCTGGATGAACTGTGGGAGGCGAGGTCCCCACCGAGATGCAATGTCCGTGTTCACCGTCACGATGTTGCCATTCTTGACGGCGGTGATCTCGGACCAGCCTGGTCGAGCGGCTAGCTCGTTTGCGGTGTAGCCGGCCTGGTCGGTGATCACGATCAACTCAGGATCGGCGGCGATGATGTATTCCTCGGTGAGCTGTGGGAATCCACCTTGATCAGGATCGCCTTCGTCTGCGATGTTGATCGCACCCATCTCGGCGTACACCGACCCGACGAAACCGAATGAACTGGCGGAGTAAAGGCTGTCGCCAAGTTCGTGGTACACCCGCACCGTAGTTTCAGGAGCAAGGGCGTACGCCGCAGCGATCTCATCTCGCAGACTTGCGATGACAGCTGCTGTTTCATCTACATGACCTGTTGCCACCCCCAGGTCAGCCATCGTGGCATAGCCGCCTTCGATGTCCACTGGAGCCGAGCTGATCAGCACCGGGATACCGAGCTCGGTCAGGCTTGCGACCAAATCATTGGCGTCGTTGGAAAGCACGACAAAGTCCGGGTCGAAGGCAATCACGGCCTCAACGTTCGGATCAAAACCAGAGAGATCGGTCACCGGCGCTACGTCAGGGAAATAGGAGTAGGTATCAACAGCGACAACCTGGTCGCCGGCGCCGATGGCGAACAGGATCTCGGTGGCGGTCGGCGATAACGACACGATGCGCTCGGGTGCAGACTCGAGTGTCCACGTGCCGCCGTCGGATTCAATAGTGACTGGGAAGTCGCTCGCCATCTCGACTGGCGCTTCGGCTTCTGACTCTGTCTCGACCTCTGACTCTGTCTCGGCCTCTGTCTCGACCTCTGACTCTGTCTCGGCCTCTGGCTCTGTCTCGACCGCGCTGTCCGCAGTGTCTTCGACGGCGCTGCTGTCAGAAGTATCTGACTCAGATCCGCCGCAGGCCGCTGCAATGAGCGCCAGCGCGCTCAGCAGAACGACCAACGTTGTTCGTAGTTTCATAAGACTCTCCTGTCGATCGAGGAAAAGACGCTCGAGCGACGGATGACGTCGTTCGAACCAACCCTAAAGTCCTCGAGGGTTACGTGGTTCGGTGCGTCGAATAGCTTGGCCGGACTCACTGTCGGCTAGCTCGAGAGCCAGACGACAGAACTACCGTTGCGAGACAGTGCCGGGATCTCACCGGACTTCATCTAATCGACGAGACAGATCCTATGGCGTGGGTTCGCGCTTCGCATAGCGTGTTCGTGGGCAGCGGGGTTCTCCGCACGCACGACTCCGTCTAGACAAAAGCTCGCGTAGTCACCTGCACCACCGCTCTGTCGCTCGGGTCGCGTCGAGAGCAACGGCTAAAGCCGTCCCCCCCGGGTCTGGTCTGCGTTCGTATCAGGACAACGATCGGACATGGAATGTCGGAGAACAAACTTGTATTGATCGGTCTCGTTGAGCCGCAGGCTGACATGGTCGAAGCGTTCAACGAGTGGTGCCTGAGCAACCATGTCGAGGACACCTTCAACGCCCCGCACATCGCCACTGCCCGGTGTTACCGCGCTGTGCGTGACTTCGCAGGACCAGCGCCGAGCGGTTACGTGACCATCTATGAGCTGACTGGAAGCGATGCCGAACAAGCCGAACGGGTCCTGGGCGAGTATCAGCGTAACCCCGATGCCTACCCAGCTCGTGAGCCCACTAATGAGTCACTGAAGATCATCGGTGCCGGCTGGTACGAAAGGTCATGTCTTTGGGCTGACCCCTGAGATAGAAACGAGTCCCCGGGACTACCGACGCAGACAATTTCGGAAAGTTCGCGTTTCGTCTGTCGAGGCCTGCGTCTGCCTAGTGAAGGCATCGAGAACAGCTCGGGCCCAACACACGGAGGTGCAGACGCGGCGAAACCAGAACCCGTCAGTATTTGAGTCGAGCGCATCATCGAGGCAGAACCCGAGCCCATGTACGACCTGGTCAGCGATGCAACCCGAGGGGCGAAGGACGAGTCAAAAGCCGCATTACCCCTAGCCGTTGAATCGGTCGTCCTCTGGGTAGAGGTCGAAGCGTCCGAGGCGGTCGAGGCAGACCTCGACGCTCCATGGCAGCATCGTTGCACCGGCTCGCGAGTCGCGATAGGCCTGCTCGAGAGGCGACGGCCGCAACATTGATCGGCCGCCCGCGATTTCAATCGCCTTCGATGCAAGCTCAGGGGCGCCCTGCATGGTCGTGACCATCGAGGTCCATGCTCGCCGCAGGGACTCGCGGTTCGGATCGACAGAAACTTCACTAAGCACTCGGTAACACATCGCCTGGGCCCGGTCATAGGTCAGCTGCATGTCGGCCCAGCCGTGCTGCTTGATGTGGTTGTCACGCCGAGCGCTGGTGCCATGTTCACCCCGCAGATACGCACTGGTGTAATCCAGAATCGCCCGCATAAGTCCCAGGTACGAAAACGAGAGAGTCATATAGAAGTACGGCCACCTCCATGCGGCCTGCTCGAACATGCCCGG